>Ga0209581_1000133_pt1 | contig 235952 bp, 210 predicted proteins | sample Coa_R2_FD_187160 | JGI IMG/M metagenome (GOLD analysis project Ga0209581, IMG submission 187160) | Surface soil microbial communities from Centralia Pennsylvania, which are recovering from an underground coalmine fire - Coalmine... | ecosystem: Environmental > Terrestrial > Soil > Unclassified...
TCCGCCACCAGCATGGGCCCCTCCGCTGCGGAGTAGCCCACGCCGGGGTGGGTCAATTTTCAATCGGCGACCAGGGTCAGTTTTGCACCGGCGGCAACATGTTCATGGAGCATGGCCTCGTGCGGGTGCAAATGGGCGTGCTTTTCGCGCACTAAAACCAGTACCCCAACAATCATCAGCACTGTCCCCGCGAGTTCAGATGGCTTGGGAAGCTCACGAAACACGAGGAGCGAAAACAGAGCTCCAACGAAAGGAGCTGTCGCAAAGTATGCGGCTTCCCGGGCCGCACCGAGCATCCGAAGCGCTTTGACGTCCAGAGTTATGCTGAGGCCATAACAGAGGGCGCCCACGCAGCCTGCAAGCAACAAGGCCATCGGCGCGGGTATTCTCGCGCCGTCGTGCAAGAGGGCCAGCGTCAGCAGGCACAGGCCGGCGGCGGAGGTCTTGATACGGGCGACCGCAACCGGATCGCGCAACGAAAGATGTCGCGTCAGATTATTATCGATGCCCCAACTTAGGCACGCTCCCGCCACCTCTACTGCACCTAGCCAACTGCCACTTAAATAACCAGGCTCAACGCTGACCAGCATTCCGCCCAGCATGATCGCCGTGGCCGCGAGCTTCTCACGCGTACCGAGGTGTTCGCTCAGAAGGCCAACGGCTATCAGTGCCGTAAACGGGCCTTCGAGATTCAACAGAAGCGATCCGGTAAATGCCGAGATTCGTTGCAGACCATAGAGCATCAGCACCGGTCCGAGAATTCCCCCAAAGAAGATGATTCCGGCGACCGCAGGAATATCGCCCCGACTTAGCGGCGTCTCGCGCGAAGGTGACCAACCGAGAAATCGATAGGCCGAGAGAGCGATGGCGGCTCCCAGGTACAGGAGAGCAGACAGCATTAAGGGCGAGAGATCGCTGAGCAGCAGTTTCGCTGCGGGAGTGCTTGCTCCAAAGAGCGCCGCTGCGATCAAGGCATAGCGAACACCGGCCGCCGGAGGCGCTGACAACGACTCCGGATCCTTCGATCCCTGCTGGGTTCTCACAGTGAAAGCGTGACAGACTCCAAATTCTCGAACCACGGCAAAAATCGCGAGAGCGATCGCGCACGAAGGGGTTTGCGAGACCTACAAAGGTTTCGCCTATCGAATACCCTGGGGGATCAACTCAAAGGATGCAAATACTTGCTAAATCGAGCAATTGAGAAGGGGTCCGGCTCCAAATTTGGCCAAAAAGCCAAATAAATCAGGCGCTTTTGGTGGAGGCGGGGGGAATTGAACCCGAAAACGAGGGAAGCGACGGGACAAAAGATTAGGAAAACTAAGGCTTTCGTTTTCTTCGGAGTCCCAAGAAACCCACCTTCGTCACTCGTTTTGGGCACCGAGTGCCCACGCTTGATCCGCGACAATTAGATCTGCCGGTGGCGTGTTGACTCACGATCTTTGTTACCGGGTCGAGGTCGGTTGCCTCACATAAACTGCTACCCGGCAGCGGAGTGGCTGCGGGGTGGTGGAGGAGATGGCGAGGCAACTGAGCATGGCGACACGGTAACAAAAGTCGTGAGTCAATGCGCGGCAAAATTAGTTGACGCGGAGCAGGAAGCGTTGCCGTTGGACCGCGATTAAAAAAAAGCCCGGCGCCTGAGCGCGCATCTGGCTTTCCTGGATGAAAGTGGCTTCCTGCTGGTGCCCAGCGAGCGCCGCACTTGGGCGCCATGCGGGCAAACCCCGTTCGTGCTGCACTCTCACGCTCGCAACAAGATCTCGGCCATCTCCGCCGGAGCTAAATCCCGATGAGCAGGTTTAGAACCACTTCAAGTGCGAGCTCGCCAACGGCTGCCCGCTCAGCGTCAAGGAGTTGCTCGACGACCTGAGCCGCGTCGCCCGCCGGACCCGGCATTCTTCGCGGCTCCTGCGCAGCTTTGTCCTGCAATCCGCTCTGCCGCCTTTTCTTTCGTCCTGATTTTTATTACTTATGCAACGGTCAATAATTCAGAGGCGCTACGCTAGCGGCGCGGAGCGACCGTAGGTTCGTTGCTGGGCAACTCTCTGAAGACCAAGTCGTGGAAAATCAGTTCGAGATTGAACACGTTCGTCTCGATTTTCACGTGATACATGGTCCGCCCGAGGCGCGCCGTCCATTGGGCAGCTTGAATCGAGTCCTTGAATAGCGTGGCCCCTGGATACGCAAGCGCGCAGCGAGTACCCCAGTAGAACCCAGGTGGTCTGCCGGCCCTCTCGTAGCTATCTGGATCCGTAAAGACGTCGTCCCACGAAGCACGCCATACTTCGTCGGCAACTCTCGTTTCATAAGTGGCTGAGGCGCAATGAGTGAACCGATAGAGAAAGTGATGCTCTCCGATCACGGTGATCAGATCATAGTCACGCATGTAAGGGGCAAAGGCGTGGCGGACTATAGCACTGTCGAAGAGCGGCCTTTCCAAAACCCGCTTGATCTCGTCTAAGTTCATGTCCCACCGGATAAGTCAGTTCGTTCCAACATTCTCATACTAATTATCCACAAGACCGGTTCGAACGCTAACGTGGAGGTCCGGTGATCTTGAAGTGCCACTGCTCAGGAGACAGCGTTCTTCCCGTCGCCGGGTCTATTGGCTGTCCGGAAGGATTCGTGATCACGACGTAGCCGTTGGGTGCGTCGTAAGGAGGCTCAGGTCGCGGGCCCATAATCCTGATTTCGTTTGGACCCCACCTGAACCGGTATCCTTTTCCGCTCCTCGCGGGTCCGAGTTCGGTGCCGGGAACAATCCAAAAATCTCCATGATCGGTCGGTATCACGGCGCCCCTAGTAGGGATCAGTGGTCTCTTGCCGCTGAACACACGGGGTAGAAAACCCGGCCCCTCTGGCGTTAGCTGGTGGAGGCGGGGGGAATTGAACCCCCGTCCGAAGATACTCCGGCGATGGCCACTACACGCTTAGTCCGCGATTTCTAGCTCGCTCCGGCCTCGCCCGCGGACGGGCTTTGCCGAAGCCAGCCGGTTGAGGTTTCGGGCCGCATCGCAACCGGTGAACCGATGCTGCCCTAGCCCACTAAATGACGTCCCAATCCGCTGCCATGGGCGAACAGCGGTGGAACGCTAGCGGCCCTTAGGCCGCCAGAGCGTAACCGTTATTGTCTGCGGGTAAATTTCGCAGTCCGCTTGTTTTACGGGCCAGCGGTGCCCGGCGTGCGACCACAGCCTTCATGTCTCCGTCGAACCCGGTTCGCCCCCATCGATCATCGGTGAGTGTGCCGGAAAAATCGGCGAGAACGGTTACGCATCCTTAATGTAAGGCCGATCGGCGCCGCTCGCAACCGGACGAATTGCGGGCGGTAGCGCAGAGCGCGCCGCGCATCGATTTTTCGATTCCGACGTCTCGGGCGGAAATCTTCGATGGCTCTTAATTGGGACCATCCGCAACGGTAAGCTTCGGTACGCGATGGCGCATGCCAATGAAAAGCCCAAGGCCGGCGGATTCGACCTCGTCGCTGAAAACCGCAAGGCCCGCCACGACTTCTTTATAGAAGATGTCTATGAGGCGGGACTTGCCCTGGTCGGCACCGAGGTCAAATCGCTGCGCGCGCACAAGGTCAACCTGCGCGACAGCTACGCGCGGGTGAAGAATGGCGAGATCTTCCTGCACGGAATCCATATCGGCGCATACGCGCCCGCCGGCCAGTTCAGCCATCAGGAAACTCGTCCCCGCAAGCTGCTGCTCCATCGCCGCGAGATCGATCGGCTTGGCGGCCGCGTGCGCGAACGGGGCTACTCGATCGTTCCGCTGCGTATCTATTTCAAGGACGGCCGCGCAAAGGTGGAGATCGCGCTGGCCAAGGGCAAGCAGCTCCACGACAAGCGCGAGGCGATCGCGCGCAAGACCACGCGGCGCGAAATCGAGCGCGTGCTCAAAGGCCGAAACCGCTGACCACGATTCCTTCGCGCCGGGCCGCCGCGCGCAACGCGGCGGCCATCGACCTCATCCTGGCTACACTGCGAGCGAGCGCGGGCGGTTTGTCTCCCGGCTTCGCCAGCACTGACTCGATTGTCGTGTGAAATGCGCGCGGGACGAGCCTGAATTCGCGCGATGCGGGCAGCGCGCCTTTCTCGTTGATGAGCCATCGGCGATTAAGCGCATACAGCACCATCGTCATGAACCCGGCCGCATGAGCCAGCGCCGCCGCGACATACGCGACGTCGCCACGCGCGGCGGGTTTCTCCGCCAGGGCGATCATAAAGGTGGCGTCGAAAAGATGCCTGGTGACAATCGCGCGCCTTAGCGCGAGCGGATACACCGCCACCATCCGTTTGAGCCGCCGCAGCACGGACCCGGGATCGTAAATCGGAACGCAGCAGTTTATCTCTCCCGCGTAGATCTGGCTGTGAAAGCCCATCGGATGACCGAGCTGGTAGAGGCTGGAGATCTGTCCACGGCGGCAATCGTCGATTGCGCGGCTGACCAAATCCAGGTCGCGATAGAGAAAGTCAACGTGGACGCCGTCAATTTGGAGCCATCCTCCGCCGTTTACTCCGGGACCCCATTCGCCAAATCGAGTCATCAGGCCCGGCGAGCCGCGATCATCGAGGGCTCGCGCCGCCTGTTCGAGGCTCGAGATTCGAAACGGATGGCGGCCGTGGTAGTAAAGGCCCAGGTCCACATCGGAATGCCTGTCCGCCGTTCCGCGGGCGTGCGAGCCACCGAGAGCAACCGCTTCGATTCCGCGCACGCGCGACAATCGCGCAGTCACGCGATCGAGGATCTGCTGAACACCGGACTCCGGACGCATCGATGCAAAGCTAGTCGCCTGCGGGAGTCCGAAACAAGGAACCGCCCTCTCCCAGGCCGGTCGGGCAAACAGGGAGCACCTTGTGACAAAACCCGCTCGCAGCCAGCACCCCCCTATGCCAGCGGAACCGGTTCTATCGTAGCTTTGCGAGTCTCAGTTCGGCTTTTGAACGGATGGCGGGAGGATCTCGCCAAACGGAGGTTGGTTCATTGCTTTTCGCGGGCAGTGCGCCACGCGTCGATGCTTTCACGATTAAAGCGCCAGTCGCTTCCGACGCGAAAGGCCGGGATCTCCTGCCTTCTCAGTAGGCGATAAATCGTGCTCGGATGGACGTGCAGATACTCCGCAACCTCCACAACGGTCAACACCTTATCTTCTTCCTTCATCGATCAACTCACCAGCAGGACATTTGTTTGCAATATGCGTGTAATTATACTCCATATTTCCGGGTCGGCGAACTTGCACTGATGCCGCCAGCCACATTAAAAAAAGGGAAAGCTTAAGCTAAAATTCACAAATATTAGCCAGCAATACGACGCTCTGGCATTAAAAGAATTCGTCTGATGCATTTACTGACTCTAGACACAAGCCTAGGCGCTTTCCCGACGATTATCAAGAGCTAGGGACGATTCGGTCAGGCTTTATTTGCAAGCAACAGATCGATTGGCAGCCTGAGCACCAGACTGCCAATCCTGCTTATCGCGCGCGAAAAAACCGGAATGTTCAGAACAGAAGAGAGTCAGGATTTGTTTCCCGCTTTGAAGAAGACGAGAGTGCGGACCTCGATGCTCTCGCGCGGGGGAGCATCCGGCGGACTGGTCGGATCCTCGAATGCGCTGTGGGCGGTGAAGCGGGTTTTGGATGGATCAGAATCGTAGCACTTGAGCAGCAGCACTTCGTCCTCCCGCATCTCCGGGAAGTAGAACCATCGATGCGCCGGGTTGTGGAGGATGGAATAGACTTCTCCGGTCCTATCGCGATACCTGAGATCCTGCTCGACGAAATCGCGCTGTGTCATGCTGCCGGCGTCGCAGACCGCGAGCGGGCTTTCGCGCACCGGCCCTCGGATGGGCTTCCATACATTGATTACGGCGAAGCGGTGTTTCAGCAATTCGCCGGCTTCGTCGGGAAGCAGATCGCGCACGCGCTGCGGCCCGGACTTGAGAGTGTAGTCGTTATGGGCGACCCTGACGGGCTCCTGGATACCCTTTTCGCCGCGCCGCGCCATCTCGCGATTTCGCACATTGTAGTCGAAGACGTGAACCTTGACCGCGCCGGTCACCTGCTTCACCAACCGCTCGACCTCGGGATAGTACACCGCGCGAACCTGCCGGTCGTCGTAAAAGTTCATCACGGAACTCCGATGATGCACCAGCGCGAAGCCCTGGCGATCGACCGATAGCTGATCGGCTATCGCCCGCGCGTTGTAGATGGGCATCGTGTGCTTGACGTACTTGCCGGATCGGGCCGGAACACCCTCGGGCGGACGATACATGTACGTAACCGGCTTTTCCGAATTCGGATCGAGGTAGTTCAGCGTGCCTTCCACGTGCTCGAGGTTGCCCATCGCAGATGCCTCCACGGATGCCTGCTCAATCGGGGTCGCCGAGCTTGAGCAGTTGCTTGCCGAAGTTTGCGCCTGTGAACAGGCGGATAATTGTGGCGGGCGCGTTTTCGAGCCCCTGCTGAAGGTCGACCTGGTTCTTCACCTTGCCTTCAGCATTCCATCTGGCCAGTTCGGCCCTGGCCTGCGGATACTGCTGAGCGAAGTGAAAAACAAGAAAGCCCTCCATCCGTGCGCCGTGGAAGATAAGGCGGAAGTAGTTGCGCGGCGGATGCGCCATCACGCCTTCGGCCTCGTTGTACTGCGAGATCGCTCCGCACAGCACGACCCGCGCCCGAAACGCCAGCCGATCCAGAACCATTTCCAGAATTTCGCCGCCGACGTTGTCGAAGTAAACGTCGATCCCATTCGGGCATAGGCGGGACAGCGCTTCGCCCACGTTTTCGTTCTTGTAATCGATCGCGGCGTCGAACCCGGCTTCGTTTACGAGCCAGTCGCACTTCTTCTTTCCGCCGGCAATGCCGATTACCCGGCATCCCTTGACCTTTGCGATCATCCCCGCGACCGACCCGGTCGCGCCTGCCGCACCCGAAACGACAAAGGTTTCGCCGCTCTTTGGCGTCCCCACGGACAGGGTCCCGAAGTACGCGGTGAGGCCGGTGATGCCGAGCAGCGAGAGCGCAAGCAACGGGTCAGTTCCGCTGGGAACCTTTTCGACTGCAAATAGCCCCGTGCCGTCGGTGACGGTATAGTCCTCCCATCCGAAGAGTCCCTGCACCAGATCGCCTTTGGCGAAGCCCTGCTTCCTGGATTCGACGATTTGTCCGATAGTGCTGGCGCGCATCACCTGCCCGATCGGGATGGCCGGTATATAGGTGTCCATCGACATCCATCCGCGCTGGGTGGGATCGAAGGAGAGCGCGAGGTTGCGCACCAGAATTTCGCCGTCCTTGAGCGCGGGAACCGTCGTCTCGTTCCAGCGGAAATCGCTTTCCTTGATCATTCCCTGCGGACGCGCCGCAAGAAGCCATTGCCGATTCTTCAATTGCGCCATCGATGCTCCTGACTGCCGGGGAAGGACTATCTGACTGGCCATTTATCCCATCGCCGCGATCCAGACAAGTTGCATTACGCAACTTGAACGCTTGGGTTCACGAAAGCGCGCCGGATCAGGCTCGCGAATCTTCCCGCGGCAGAAGCATCGACGCCCCGGCAGCGATCGCCAGCACCGCCGCGAGCGCCGCGAGCCCGCCACCGAAGCCGCCGGTTGCCTGCTTCACGTAACCGACCATCGTGGGTCCGGCGAATCCTCCGAGGTTGCCGAGCGAATTGATAAGCGCAATCCCTCCGGCCGCCGCGGCACCTCCGAGGAATGCGTGCGGGATCGCCCAGAACGGACCAAGCGCGCTTGAAATTCCAGCCATCGCAACCGATATCGCCGCCAGCTCGATGAACGGATTGCGCGCGATCGCTGACACCAGCAGGCCCGCCGCACCCGCCGCGAGTGCGATCACCAAAAAGCGCCTGCGCTGGCCGCTTCGATCGGAGGCTCGGCCGGCCAGAACCATGCACACCGCCGCCGCCATCGGCGGAATCGCGGCGACCATGCCGATCGCGAAATCGCCGCCCGGGTTCAGTCCCTTCACGATCTGCGGCAGCCACAGGTTGACCCCGTAAAGCCCCATCACGATTCCGAAATAGATGGCGGCGAGCAGCCATACCCGCGCATCGAACAGTCCCCCGCCGAGCGTGTGCGCCGCAGCAGGCGCGCGCAGACGGCTCTCGGCCGCGAGCGAGTCGGACAGCGCAATACGCTCGGCAGGTGAAAGCCAGAGCGCATCGGCGGGGCGATCGGGAAGCTGGGACAACACGGCGATGCCGAGCGCGATCGCCGGCATTCCCTCCATCGCAAACAGCCATTGCCATCCGCGGATTCCGAGCAGACCGTGCATCGTGAGCAGCGCTCCGGAAATCGGGCCGGCCACGACACCCGCGATCGCGGTTGCCGCCATGAACAACGCGATCGCGCGCGCCTGCTCGCGCGCCGGAAACCACCATCCCAGGTAAAGAATCACGCCCGGAAAGAAGCCCGCTTCGGCCGCGCCCAAAAGAAATCGCATCGTGTAGAAGCTGGCCGCTCCGCGCGCGAACATCATCGCGATCGCGGCGATGCCCCAGGTGATCATGATTCGTGCGATCCATTTTCGCGCGCCGACCCGGGCGAGAATCAGGTTGCTCGGAATTTCGAAGATAAAGTAGCCGATGAAAAAGAGCCCCGCGCCAAATCCGAACACCGCGTCGCTGAGCCCGAGGTCGCGGTTCATCTGAAGCGACGCGAAGCCGACATTGATGCGATCCATGTAGGCGACGATATAGAGGACGAACAGAAACGGCAGGAGCCTGCGACGCACCTTGCGCAGCGCGGCCTCTTCGAGAGCAAAGTCCGATGCTTCGCGATGCGCCGGGTTCGCGCCCTCGGCGGCGCTCAACCGTCGACCTCCGTCGAATTCGCGCGCGCGACGCGTCCGAGCCATTCCCCGGTCGCCTTGACCTTTCGCTCCTGGGTCGCGCGATCGACCGCGATCAGCCCGAATTTGGGCGCGTAGCCCAGCGTCCACTCGAAATTGTCCATCGAGGACCAGTAGTAGTAGCCGCGCACGTCGATGTTGTCCGCAATGCACCGGGCGACCGACGCGAGCGCTTCGGTCACGAACGCGCGCCGGTGCGCTTCGTCATCGGTGGCGATTCCGCTTTCGGTCACGATAACCGGAACCCGCGCGATCGCACTGGCGCGGCGGATGGTGGCTTCGAGCGCCTGTGGCCGGTACTCGTAGCCCATCTGCGTCAGCTCGGCGCCGGGCTCGGGCGGCAGCGCGCCCGCGGGGCCGAAACGGCGGCGCGTGTAGGTCTGCACGCCCACGAAGTCGTCATCGCGCGCCGCTTCCAGAAAGACATCTTCGGACTCGCGCGATGCGCGGGCGGCGGTTTCTTGTCCTCCCGGTGCCGCCACAATTTCCTGCATCGCTACCGTCATCCCAATCGGAAACCTGCCGCTGCCCGACTTGAGCGCCTGCACGCCGAGGCGATGAGCCTTGCGCACGATCTCACCCGTGATACTGCGCGCGGCGAACGGAAACATCGAGAATTTCTCAGGCGCGACGCCGCAGATGCGCGCGGCATCCACTCGCCACGGAAGCTGCAAGATTGCATCGTCCGGCGGAAGCACCTGGCTGTGCTGCAGATGCGGCACAGAATTCAATTCGTTTATCGTGCACGCCCAGGCGAAGAGCCCGCCAAGGTCGCGGGCGACGCGCTCGCAGTAGCGAGCGAATAATTCGGGCGCCGCGGCGTCTTCAAAACCACCGCGCGCAGCAAACCATCGCGGCGAGGAAAAATGATGCAGCGTCACCATCGGCGCGAGCCCGTGCTCGTGGCACGCATTCAGAACGCGCCGGTAATGTTCGATTGCGGCCGCGGAAAACTCGCCAGGCTCAGGCTCGATCCGCGCCCACTCGATCGAAAAGCGGTACGAATTGAATCCGAGCCGCGCGAGCATCGCGACGTCTTCGCGGTAGCGATGGTATTGATCGCAGGTGTCGCCGGATGGCTCGACGAAAGCCGTCACCGGCAGATGCTCGAGCATCCAGTAGTCGGAATTGATGTTGCCGCCTTCGACCTGATGGGCGGCGGTGGCAGTGCCCCAGAGAAAGCCCTTGGGAAATTTCATGGCGCCTTAGTCCCCTGCTGCCTTAAGTAGCAGGATAAATGTTACAGGCGCGAGTCCGCCGCGAAGGCTTCCTTTATCGATTTACGAGAGCAAAAGCCGTCCCCAGGGCGCGGTTTAGCTGCCACCATTTATCGAAACCCCGACCAGGCCCGGCGTGTTCGTGTTGTCGAAGTTGATGACGCCGTTCAGGACGAGCCCGTAGGGCGGGCTGACCACCGGGCTGGAGGCAAGCTGAATGCTGCTGCTGCCTTTGTTGCATCCGAAATTCTGCACCTGAAACGACGCAATCGAGGTTTGTGTTGACGTGCTGTAGTCCCAGAACCTCACGGTGAGCGTCTGGGTCTTGGCGCTGCCGCTGCCGTTGATCGTGGAGCCGGCAAGTTGAAGAACCCCGTACGGCGGCAGAGTGCGAAACACGGGGCCCTGAATGCCTGAATTGTTGCTTAGATTGGCGAATGAGCCGCCGTCGCCATGAAGATCATTCTGGTAGCTTCCGCCGTAGCCGCCGCCGATCGCGGTGTTTTCGCTTGAAACCGCGGTCACCGTCAGCGCCTTCGGCGTATAGTTGGTCAGCGTGACAACAACGCCGTCGCAGTTGAGATTTGCGATGTTGGCCGGCCCGACCGCAAAGCTGCTCCACAGGCCGAACCCGTTGTAGAGCAGATAGGGATTGGCGAACTGAACATCCTGCGCAAGCTGCGGAGTCAAATAAGTATTCGAAAGGTTGCTGCCATTGCCCGGCGAAGCTCCCATATGCAGCCACGCCGCATCCCACATCCCGAACTGCGAGCCTTGCGGATCAACCGGAGTCGCGAACTGGTTGAGCAACTGCGGGGGAACCGGTGACACAGTCGTATCCGGCGTCGGCATCGGCGATGGCGCGCCACTCTGAGAATCGGAGTTTACGATGCCGGTGGTTTGGGAGTTGAGCCCGTTGGCGACGTTCTGGGAGCTGATGCTGCCGCCAACCCAGTCAATCGTGGTGAACAGGGTGAAGAACTGCGGCAGGAGCTGCGCCATCAGATTGAGCTGATAGGACTGCGTGGCAATCGCGATCACCGCCGCATCGTCGTTCGGATCCCACGCAAGTCCGTTTGGCCCGGTGTCCTGCGCCATCGCGCCCACCAGGGCAAGCTTGCCCCAGTCGCTGAGGACCTCGGTCTCTTTTTCGGCGAGCGAGGCATAGAAATTCAGAAATCGCGCGTAAAAGTTCGTATAGAGATCGGCCGCGGTGGTTTCGAATTGATTCGCGAGCGGCAGCGTTCCCGAGCTCTGCTCCCCAAGGTAGGTGTCCACTCCGGTTGACATGAGGTTGGCAACCACCGAGATGCCGACCAGGGTTTTGGTCTGGGTTCCGAGCTTCGGGTCGCCCAGAAACGTGCCCAAACCGTTGAGGAACGTGTAAACGATTCCGGAAACCAGCGACAGCCAATCGAATTTCTTCTTCGAGGTCTGGTTGGTGATGTCCATGCCGAGATCACCGAGGTCCTGGCTGATGAGATCCTGATTTCCGAGGAACACGGCGGTGAACACCGCGAGCCCCTGATTGAAGAGGTTCTGCACCGCGATCGCGTCGGTCAGCTCGAGAACAAGTTGCGCCTTGGTTTTGGCGGTGATGTTCTTCATCCGCGCGACCGCAAGCAAGTACGCGGACAGCGGCGCCGCAAGGTTCGAGTACTGGCAGCGCAGTCCGACGTACGACACTCCGTCGAGCGTGCAGGCCGCCGCCGCCGCATCGGCATAGCCAAGGTTGGCGAGCTTCTTGTTCACCTTTTTGTAGTCGGATGGTTTCAGCGTCGGAAACGGGATGTTGGTCTGGCTCAGAATCTCTTCAAACTGCGGATTCGGGTAAAAGGACCATTGGAAACTGGGCGGGACGGGCGATGGCTTGTTCGAGGCCGTCACGATCGAACCGGCGTGCGGGGTCGCATCCACCGAGTTCAGGCATGCGCCGAGGCCGTTGCAGATCGTCAGGTCGCCGCTGTCATAGCTCCACTGCTGGAATGCGTTGGTGTAAGCGGGATTCAGGTAGGCTGAACTCACATTCTGCTGGTTCAGGTACACAGCCGCCATCGCGACCGCATCGCCGCTCGCGGAAGCGAAGTTGTATGGCGTGTAACCCGACTGGTTGGGAATCGTATAGCCGAGCACATTCGCGTTTATCTGCTGGATTGTCCAATATCCGTCGGCAGATCCGTTGGGAGTCGAGGCAATCGCGATAGTCTGGCCCAGGGCAAATGGATTCCCCTGCAGCCCGACCGAACCGAACGTGTTGTCCACCGAGAACCCATCCACCCCAAGGGCCTGTTGCGCGGAGCTTACCGCCGTCACCGTGCCGCTGGCGCCCGGAGAACCGAAATAGCCAAGCGCGAGCTGCTGGGTAACGAAATTCGAGTTGGCCGCGACCGGAAGAATGTCCGCCGGGAGGCTGCTGATGAGGTAGGAGGGGTTGCTCTGGCCGCCGGCCGCTTCACTCGCATACCACATCTGATTGTCGGCGGCGGGCGACACGTTGATCGGCTGAAGAGTGACACCGGTTGCGGAAACGCCGACCGTGACCCGCGGTTGCTGGGGCGGCGGCTGGTTATGTTGCGCGGTCTGCGGAGGCGTGGTGACGGTGAGTACGAGGGGATTGCCGGCGTTCACGCTGGCGACGTTCTGCAGATAGAACCAGTGCGGCGAGTCTGGCGACGCGCATGGATTTGTCGAACATGGACTCGGCCACCCCAGCGCGGGCTTGGGGGGAATCTGCGGCGGCCTGGCCTTCGCGGCCATCGCGCCCGCGTAGCCCGTCCGGATTTGCAACAGCGGCGCGACGACGAATGTCGCCGCGGCAAAAAGAGCCAGCCTCGCACTCGACCTTTTCTTCATCATGATTTTGTTTGGCGCACGGCAGCAAGCGGAAGGTGCGGCCCGGGCCGGCCGCCGGTTCCGTATCGCGCAAGTGTACTGTAGGCAGGCCGCGGCGCCGCGTCAAGTATCGTACATTAAGAGTGTACACTATTTTTTAGACGCGTTCCGGAAAGCGCTCCTGGCCCGCCGCGCGCCGCCGCTCAGCGGCCGCAAGCACCGCCAATGCGGCATCGCTCATCACCGCCTGCGCGCGCGCCGGAGAGAGCCGATAGTGCGATCGCAGAAACTCCCACGACGACCAGGAACAGATCATGTGCAGCTCCATCATCAGCGCGCGCTTTTCGCCGGGCGAAAATCCCGGCAAGGCGCCGGCCAGCGCACTCTCGAGATCCCGCAGCGCCGCGTCGCGCGCGTTTCGCATCGCCCGCGCAACGTCCGGATCGGTGCTTTCCACCATCGCGGCCGTGCGATGGATGGGCGTGACATGCTCGAGCCGGCGCGCGTGATAGCGCACGAACTGCCGCAGCCGCTCGGCGGCGTCGCCACGATCGGGCAACGTTCCCGAAAAGAACCTGCTGCTCCGCTCCTGCATCCGGTTGAACGACGCGAGCCGGAGAGCGCGCAGGTCCGGGAAATGCTTGAAGATGACGCGCAACGAGAGCCCCGCGCGCTCCGCGATTTCACGCGCGGTCGGCATGGGAACCCCCGCGCGAATCAAATCGACATATGCGGCAAGAATGCGCTCGCGGACCTGTTGCCTGATCCGCAGTCCCTTGATGGTGCGCCCATCGACGCGCTTTTTCATCGAGAACTCGTTTCCGTCAAAGTAACGGGAATGAAACGGCTTTGCCACAATTCGCCGCGTGCCGGAGGTTCGCCGCCGCCAATTCCGCCCCGCCGATTGCCCGATCGTCAAGCGCGCGCGCCTCGCGGTTTCCATTTGCCGCTCGCGCGGTGATAATGGCGTGGTCGTTGATCTACTCCGCCGGCAAAGGAGCGCTTCGCGGTGGCAACTTACCCGATGGTGATACTGCTCGATATCGACAATACCCTGCTCAACAACGATGCGGTCGTGGCCGACCTGATGAAGCATCTCGAGCGCGACGTAGGCACCGAGCAGCAGAAGCGCTACTGGGAATTCTTCGAACAACTGCGCGCGGAGCTTGGCTACGCCGACTACCTGGGGGCGCTGCAGCGCTACCGGATGCACTATCCGCGCGATTTCAAGATCCTGAACGCTTCGCTCTACCTGGTCGACTATCCGTTCGCCAACCGCCTCTTCCCCGATTCGCTCGACGTCATCGAGCACGCGCAGAAGCTCGGCAAAGCGGTCATCCTCTCGGATGGCGACGTGGTGTTTCAGCCGCACAAGATTTACCGATCGGGAATCTACGACGCGATCGACGGCCAGGTTCTCATCTACATCCACAAGGAAAAAGAACTCGATGACGTCGAGCAGCGCTACCCCGCCGACCACTATGTATTGGTCGACGACAAGGTGCGCATCCTGACGGAAGCGAAACGGCAATGGGGAAGCCGGGTTACGACCGTGTTCCCGCGCCAGGGCCACTACGCGAAAGACGAGAAGGATGTCGCCAGGTATCCCGACCCCGACATTACTATCGAGCGTATCGGTGAGTTTCTCAACTTCGACAAAAATGCCCTGCTGAAGGGCGCGAAACCCGCTCCCTAGAAGCGGCGGCTAATGGCGCCACCTGGCGCCGTTCGGAAACTCGTACTCGTCGAGCGATTGCGGCTTCATCTCGATGCTGAAGCCGGGCGCTTCGGGTACCGCGTAACGTCCCTCGCGCAGGACGACCGGATGCACGAAATGCTCGTGCAGATGATCGGCAAATTCCGTCATCCGGCGCTCCAGGCTCCCGCTCACGCAGATATAGTCGATAAGCGACAGATGCTGCGCGTACTCGCACAGGCCGATTCCGCCGGCGTGCGGACACACGGGAACATCGAATTTCGCCGCGAGCAGCATGACTGCCAGCGCTTCGCTGAGTCCGCCGAGCCGGCAACCATCCAACTGGCAGAAGTCGATGGCGCCCGCCTGCAGAAGCTGCTTGAAGATTACGCGATTGGCGCCATGCTCTCCGGTTGCGACGCCGATTGGATGAATGGCGCGGCGTATGGTCGCGTGCCCGAGAATATCGTCGGGGCTGGTCGGTTCTTCGATCCAGAGCGGATCGAATCTGGCCAGCGGGCGCATGAGATCGATCGCCTCGCCGACGTCCCACGCCTGATTCGCATCCATCATCATCAGGCAACCGGGTCCGATTTCCTCGCGCACCAGCGCGGCGCGGCGCACGTTTTCGTCGGAGTCCCGGCCGACCTTGATCTTGAAACGGGTCCATCCGGCCGCCCTCGCCTCGCGGCACAATTTCCGCACGAGTTCATCCGCATAGCCCATCCATCCGGCTGAGGTGATGTAGGCCGGATAGCCGCGCTCGCGCATCTCGGCCTCGCGAACCGCGCGGGTGCCGGACCTTTTGCGCAGGATCTCGAGGGCTTCGTCGCGAGTGAGCGCATCGCTCAGGTAGCGAAAGTCGATACAACCGACGATCTGCTCCGGCGTCAGGCCGGAGACCAGCTTCCAGACCGGCTTGCGCTCGACCTTGGCCCACAAATCCCACACCGCGTTGACGATCGCCGCCGTGGCGAGATGAATCGCGCCTTTCTCGGGGCCGATCCACCTGAGCTGGCTTTCTCCGGAAAGCCGCCGCCAGAACCCCGCCATGTCAGCGGTTATCTTTTCGAGGCTGAGGCCCAGCACAAAAGGTTTCAGCGCATCGATCGCGGCCACGCAAACTTCGTTGCCGCGCCCGAGCGTAAAAGCCATCCCGCAGCCGATGATGCCGTCTCGCGCGTCGGTCTCGAGAGTCACGTAGGCGGCGGAATAATCGGGATCCACGTGCATCGCATCGGAGCCTGCCTTGCTCTCCGAAGTGGGCATTCGGATGTCACGGGCGGTCAGCTTGACGATGGTGCGCGGCATGATCGTTTCCTCGCATGGCATGGTAGCATCGCGCCATCGCACTATGGCAGCGCATCCCGACCCGCTGATGTCGCTGAAGCAGCAATGGCCCGCGCCTTCGGCGCCGAGGCCGATAGTGGTTATCGGCGCGGGAAGCATCGTGCGCGACGCGCATTTGCCCGTGTACGCGCGCCTGGGTTTTCCGGTGGCGGGGATATTCGACGTCAACCTCGCGGCCGCACGGGAGCGCGCCGCGCAGTTCCATCTGCCACGCGTCTATCGCTCGCTTGAAGCCGCGATGGAGGCGGATGATGCAGTTTTCGATCTCGCGGTTCCGCCGGGACAGATTGCCGGAGTCCTGGAGAAGATTCCCGCCGGTTCGGCGGTTCTGATCCAGAAGCCGATGGGCCGGGACCTGGCCGATGCACGGCGAATTCTCGCGTTATGCCGTGAACGAAAGCTCACCGCGGCGGTAAATTTTCAGCTCCGCTTCGCGCCGAATATGATCGCGCTGCGCGATGCGGCCGCGCGTGGACTCTTCGGCGAGTTCACCGACCTCGAAGTGCGGATCGTTCTGCACACTCCCTGGAACTACTGGGCGTTTCTCAAAGGAGCGCCGCGCCTCGAAGTGCTGATGCATTCGATTCACTATCTGGATTTCATCCGCTCCATCCTCGGCGATCCGCGCGGAGTGTACTGCAAAGGCGTGCGCCACCCGGAGATGAGCGAGTATGCCGACTCGCGCACTTCGATCATCCTGGATTACGGCGATACGATACGCGCCAGCCTCGTTCTGAACCACGCGCATCGGTTCGGACCGCGCCACGCGGTCTCGGAACTGAAGCTCGAAGGGACGCGCGCCGCCGCGATTGCCAAAATGGGCGTCAATCTGAACTACCCCGATGGTGAGCCCGATCGCCTCGAAATCCACGAGGGCGGCGAATGGCGCGAAATACCGCTGCGCGGCTCCTGGTTTCTCGAGGGTTTCGAAGGTCCGATGTCGAATCTTCAGCGCGCGGTCGCAGGCGAGGATGCGGTCCTGATCTCGCCGGTGGAAGACGCCTTCAAGACAATGGCCGTGGTCGAGGCCTGCTACGAATCCAGCGCGCGCGGCGGCGTTCCGATCGCGCGCGAGTAGCCGGGTTAACTCGGCTTCAAGGTCCGCGCGCCGCCGCCGATTCGCTCAGTTCCGCGCCGGATTCAGCTTCATCCGGATCGGCATGTGCTTGATGCCGCCGACAAAGCTGGACCGCAATCGTTCGACCGGCCCCGCGAGCTCCGCATATTCCATCCGCTCGACCAGCTGGCGAAAGATCACTTCCAACTCGAGCCGAGCGAGATTGGCGCCGAGGCAGAAGTGCTCGCCGATGCCGAAGGCGATGTGCGGATTGGGATTGCGCCCGATATCGAACTTGAAGGGCTCGCCGAAAACTTCTTCATCGCGGTTGGCCGAGGGATAAAACAGGCACACCGACTCACCAGCCTTGATCTTCTGGCCGCGGATCTCGGTGTCTTGCGCGGCGGTGCGGGCGAACTGGATGACCGGCGTGGTCCATCGCACGATCTCCTCGACCGCGGACTTTATCAGCGAGGGATTCTTGCGCAGCCGCTCCCATTGATCGGGATTTTCGATCAGCGCGAGCAAGCCGCCGGTCGTCGCGTTGCGGGTGGTTTCGTTACCCGCAACCACCAGCAGAAAGAAGTACGAGAGCAGTTCGAGCTGCGGCAGCGGTTGCCCGTTGACTTTGGCGTTCGCGACGATGCTGGTGATGTCGCCGGTCGGACGCTTGATGCGCTGCGCGACCATGTCGGTGAAATACTGGAACAGTCCCAACCGCGCCCGATCGAGAGTTTCCTGCACGCTTGCGCCCTGCTGGAACTCGGGGTCGGTCCCTCCGATCGTTTCGTTGGTCCATTGAAAGAGCTGCTCCCAGTCCTCATGCGGAACGCCGAGCAGCTCCGCGATCACGGCAAGCGGAATCTTCGAGGAAATGTCGAGCACGAAATCGCAGCGATCGCGTCCGGTCACATCGTCGAGGACTTTCTTCGCGATCGCGTCGATCTGCGACTCGAGCTCGCGCACTCCGCGCGGCGTGAACTTCCGGCTTACGATCGCGCGGTACTCGCCGTGCTCGGGCGGATCCATGTCGAGCAGATGGCGGAACGGGGGCGTAGGCGCCAGATCCATCCCGGGTTCGTTAATGAACACAAGCAGGCGCGGGCCGTTCAGGAACAGGCGGGGCTGGCGCGAGATATGGACGATGTCGGCATGTTTGGTAATCGCCCAGAACGGGTCGGTGTTCGGATGCTCGCACCAGAAGACGGGCTTGTGCTTGCGCAGATAGGTCCATTCGGGATGCGGGTAGCCGTTTCGCGCGTAGTGATCCGGCCCGATAACGTCGATCGTGTCCAGTGAGAATTGCTTTTCCATCGCCTATGTGGCGCGGGCACATCGCCCCGCGCGGGACCGTGATGCGCCGGTCCTTATTCCTCCTTGAGCGTAATCGCCTGCCGCGGGCACATCCGCACCGCAAGCTTGACCTTCTCGCGCAGCGACTCGGGCGGATGGTCGGTCAACAGATGCGCCTTGTCGTCATCGCGCACCTCGAAGACCTCCGGCGCGGCTTCCATGCATCGCGCATTCCCCTCGCAAAGCTGCAAATCCACAATCACCTTCATGGCTTCTCCTCGGGCAGGTGGCGATCCGCGCGCCGTGCTGGAGCGTACCGCACCCGCATAAATGGCACTAGCGGGACGTTTGCGCACTCGTGCCGATCGGATCAAGACTCGGGTTCGGAAACGGCAACCCTTCAAGCCGCGCTAGCGCGAACACGCTCACCGCATCCCGGGAGCGAGGAGAAACGGCTATGGCCTATGATCTTGTCATCCGAAATGGCGCCGTCATCGACGGCACCGGAGCCCCGCGCCGCCGCGCGGACATCGCAATCGCCAACGGCAAAATCGCCGAAATCGGGAAAGTGACCGAGAGCTCTAAACACTCCATCGACGCCTCCGACCTCATCGTCGCACCCGGATTCGTCGATCCCCACACGCACTACGATGCGCAGATCTGCTGGGATCCTCTGGTGAGCTGCACTTCCTGGCATGGCGTGACCACGGTGGTGATGGGCAATTGCGGCGTCGGCATCGCGCCCTGCCGCGAACCAGTCCGCGAAGTTGCGGCGTGGGACCTCGTCAACGTCGAGGCGATCCCGTTCGACGCCCTGAAACGCGGTATCACCTGGGAATGGGAGACCTTCCCCGAATACCTCGACGCGGCCGAGCGGCGCGGAAGCGGAATCAACCTGGCCTTCCTGGCCCCGCTTACCCCGTTCCGGCACTTCGTGATGGGCGAGGAGTCGATGCAGCGCGAGGCGCGCCCCGACGAAACCGAAAAGATCGCCGCGCTGATTGCCGATGCGGTCACCGCCGGCGCGTACGGATTTTCCACCACCACTCTCCCGCAACACATCGGATTCCAGGGACGGCCGCTGGCGTGCCGCCTCGCCTCGCGCGATGAACTCAGGGCCTATGCGAATGCGCTCAAGCGCGTCGGCCGCGGATCGATCGAGGTCGCCCTGACGCGCCGAGGTGGAGTGGTTTCGGAAGAAGAATACGAACTGCTGAAATTCATGCTCGATGAAAGCGGACGGCCGGTAACCTGGCTTGCGATGGCATCGCGGCCGGACCGCCCCGAAGCGACCGAAGAAACCATGCGCCGCCTCGAACCCCTCATTGCGCGCGGCGGCATTCCGCAGGTTCTGTGCAAGCCGTTCGTGGTGCAGATGGACTTGCGCAATCCGTTCTCGTTCGCCGACATGAAGATGTGGGGGCCGGTGTTCAATCAGCCGGTCGAAAAGCAGAAAGAGTTCTATCGCGATCCGGCCTTTCGTGCCGCCTTTCGCGAGGAGCTCAAGCGCCCCCATCTGTTCCAGGGGCGATGGAACCGGGTCGAGGTTCTGGAAGTCGCCAACCCCGCCCTCAAACCTTGCGAGCGCAAGACGGTCGCGGAAGTAGCCGAGATGCGCGGCAGCGACCCGCTGGACACCTTCTTCGATCTCGCGCTCGAAGATGACCTGAATATCCAGTACACGATGCAGCAGTACCACGAGGAGGGCATCCGCCGCCTTATCACCGACTCGCGCACGATGCTGGGGCTTTCAGACGGCGGCGCGCACGTGAACATGCTGTGCGATGCGGGCTACTGCACCTATCTGCTCGGTACCTGGGTCCGCGAGCGGCAGGCGATGCCATTGGAACAGGCCGTCAAACGGATCACTTCGGAGCCGGCGGACTTTTTCGGCATCCGCGACCGCGGGCGTCTGATGGCCGGACGTCCCGCGGATATCGCCATCTTCGACGAGCGCTCCGTCGGATCCGCCAAACGCGCGCGGATGCAGGACGATCTGCCGGGCGGCGGCAAGCGGCTGGTGATGCCCGCGGAAGGCATCGAGTACACGATCGTCAACGGCGAGATTCTCTACGAACACGGCAGGCACTCGGGCACGATGCCGGGACGAGTGCTGCGATCCGGAACCAACTGAAATCAGGAGAAACCGATGACGCAATTTGCACTTTCAATGTTCCCGACCGACTACGCGATTGGGCCGATTGAACTCGCGATCGAGACCGAAAAGCGCGGCTTCGAATCGCTGTGGTTTCCCGAGCACACGCATATTCCCGCTTCGCGCAAGACGCCGTTCCCGGGCGGTACGGAACTGCCCAAGGAGTATTGGCATACGCACGATCCTTTCGTCGCGCTCGGCGCCGCCGCGGCCGTCACCAAAACCCTGAAACTCGGCACGGGAGTCTGCCTGGTCATCGAACGCGATCCGATTACGCTCGCAAAAGAAGTCGCGTCGCTCGACATGATCTCCGGCGGGCGCGTTCTGTTTGGAATCGGCGCGGGATGGAACGTCGAGGAGATGGAGAATCACGGCGCGCAAGCCAAACGCAAATGGAAAATCGTCAAGGAGAAGATCCTCGCGATGCGCGAGATCTGGACCAAAGAGGCGGCCGAGTTTCACGGTGAGTTCGTGAACTTCGATCCAATCTGGTCCTATCCGAAACCCGTACAGGCCGGCGGGCCGCCGGTGCTGATGGGATCGCAGTCGAAACGCGTGTTCGAGCGCGCGGCGGAGTATTGCGATGGATGGCTGCCAATCAACTTTCCTCGCTATGACTTCGCCGGCGGGGTGAAGCAGTTGCGTGAAGCTGAGAAAAAGTTCGGCCGCAAACAGCTCTCGCTGTCGCTGTTTGGGGCACCCTCCAAAGACGATGACATCAAGCGTTTCATGGAGCTCGGCTTCGAGCGACTGATCTTTCCTCTGCCGTCCGCCCCGCGCGACAACGTCCTCCCGCTGATGGATAAATACGCCGCAGCAGCGGCAAAGTATCGCTGACCCAGTTTGGGTTTCCGCCCGCTCCGCCAACCGGCTATCCCCGGTGGCGGGGTGGGCGTCTTTTACTCCGCCCTCGGTTTGAGCCTCGCGCCGGGCACAGGGGCAGAGTCTGAAAAAAAAATCGCGATTTGGGTTTGACATATGAGGGGCGGGACTTTAGTCTAGCGAATCGATGGACAAAATCGGTATAAAAGCACCGTGCCTCCACCGCTTTTTTTTGGGCCAAAAAGCAAGTTAATAAATCGACTAAATTGGTTTAGCCTTCAGGAGTTGTAACGCGATGACCAAATTCACTCTTCCTTGGATCCTCGGCGTGGCTACGGCCTCGATCTCTCTGACCGTCTTTGCCGCCTGCTCCGCCAACGCACCCGCTTCCAACCAGGCGGCCGTCCAAGCCGCCACCGGGCAATCCCGACCTGACCTAAGCGATTGTGTCCTGATAAGCACCGGGTCGCCCTCCAAGTATGTCTGCAATGACAAGACTTACACCTCGTACGAGTTGACCAAGCTGCGTTCCAGCTACGGAGCGCATCAGTAACTCAAGCATTGAAGAACGGCGATTACGGCGCCGTTGGATGGGAGGTTTCTCGTGAACTCGTCGATTTTTCGGATTGCTCTGCGGGGAATTCTGACCGCCCTGGTCCTCACGACAGTGTCGCGCTTTCCCGCGCACGCGCAGACTTCGCCCGCTCCCCTACTCAAGCTCTACGTAGATCCGTCCACCGGGCAGGTGTTCACGCGGCCGGGAGCCGGTCGCGCGCTGCTGGCGGAAGTTCCCGTGTCCGCCCTCGACACCGGCGCGATCGAGCGCAACATCGAGCGAAAAACCCAGGTCCAGCTCGACGCAAACCAGCGGCAGATTCAGCAACTCGTGCGGCAGAACGCCACCCTCGAGCAAAGCAACGCCGCGCTGCAGCGCCAGGTAGCGGAGATTGAACCCGCGTGGCGCTCCTACGTAAACGAATTCGAAAAGAAGTTTCGCGTGGGGGCGCTGGTGTACGCCGACTGGAGGATGTACACGCACACCACGTTCCAGCCGCAGGAACTCGAAAGCATCAACACTCCCGGCCCGCAGAACAACCTCTACAACTCCTTCGACATCACGCGCGCATACCTGAACTTCTACTTCTTTCCCAGCGAAGGTTTGACGGCGCGTGTCACGCCGGACGTCTATCGCGCGATCGGCAACGGAACCAATCCCGCAATCGGACATGGCACCACGTTCGCGAGCAACCTGGACGGCAGCCTCAATCTGCGCCTCAAGTATGCATACATCGATTACAACAAGCTGTTCGACTTCATCCGGCCGATGAAGGGAAATTCGATACAGGCGGGCGCCGTGCCCAACGTCTTCATTCCGTGGTCCGAAGATCTTTTCGGTTTCCGCTACGTGACTCTCGGACCTTGGAACTACTATGGCCTCTCATCCGGGCAACTGGGAATCCAGGTCACCGGACCACTCAAATTCGGTGAAAAGCAGCTTCAGTACATCGACTATGGTCTGGGAGTTTACAACAACGCCAGCTATCGCACATACGAACAGACCAATACCAAGCAGTTCATGTCGCGAATCAGCGTTTATCCCTTCGGCGCGAAATGGCGCTTCGACGGGCTGGGGTTCACCTGGTTTTACGATTACGGCTACGGAAACGTCGCGCCCGATTACCAGGGAACCGCGCCATTCTTCCAAGCTCCGCAGGCTCACATCATGCGCCAGGCGATCATGGCTCACTACACGAACTACCGATGGGGCCTGATCTTTGAATATGACTTCGGCCACAACGCATTCAACTCGTCAAACCTGTTCTCGGGCAGCGCTCCTTCAACCGCGGCCGGGAGCCCGTATATCAACTTCAACACGATGGCGACCGGATTTCTGAACAACGGCAGGAGCACCCAGCAGGGCTTCGACGTGATGGGGCATTACCATATTCCGCACACGCCATTCACCGCATTCGGCCTCTTTCAATGGTTTGAACCGAACACCCAGGTCAACACCAATCCGTTCGATTTCCAGCGGTGGATAGTCGGTATTCAATGGCAATACAACGAATATCTGCGGTTTGCACTCGATACTCAGAATCTTAGTTACTATCACGACCAGTTCAACGTCTCTGAATCTTACGTCAACTCCTTCGTGCCGGGTTTGTTCAAGGCACCCGGAACCAAGGTCATCTCCAACGCCGTTCCGGTCGATGATCACTCGATCTTCCTGAACATGGAATTCAACTACTGAACCTCCCGTACCGGGTCCGGCGCGTCTTCACGGACGCGCCGGGCCCTCCTCCCAAACGGGGCGAACGAAAGGAATCCAAGAATGAGCCAGACCAGAGCCGCTGTCGTGCTGGGACTCGCGCTGTCCGTAGTATCGGCCGCTTGCAGTTCCAGCGAAAGCCGCCGCGCCGCCGAACAGTGGATCGGCAAGGACCGCGCCGATCTCGCCAGGGTCATGGGCGAGCCCAAGCAGGCCGTGCCTCTCACCGACACGGGCGGGGAGATGCTCTTCTACTCGTTCCAGGGCCATCACTATGTGTTCGAGACCAATGCCGGCGGCCTGATCGCGTCGGCAGTGCAGACCAACTAGTCGGGGTATCTCATAACTCCGCGCAGTGAATCTCCGGTGAAGTATACGATGCCTTCGAATGCCCTTTCGCGTCCTGTTTCATCCGTTCAAGTCCTCGCTTTGGCGGCCGGCGTTTTCCTCTTGATTGCCGGCCGAACCAGCGCCGCATGGTCCGCACAGGCCATCCTTAACGTCTCCTATGATCCGACCCGCGAGCTCTACCAGGACTACAACTCGGTCTTCGTAAAGTATTGGAAAGCCAGGACCGGCCAGGATGTGACGATCAATCAGTCTCATGGCGGCTCGGGAAAGCAGGCTCGCGCGGTGATCGACGGGCTCGATGCCGACGTGGTCACGCTGGGCCTTGCCTACGATGTCGACTCGATCGCCGCCAAGGCGCAGCTCCTCCCCGCCGACTGGCAGAAGCGATTGCCAGAGAACAGCTGCCCGTACACCTCGACCATCGTTCTGCTGGTGCGCAAGGGAAATCCCAAGGGAATTCACGATTGGGATGACCTGGTAAAGCCGGGAGTGGAAGTAATAACTCCAAACCCCAAGACGTCGGGTGGCGCGCGATGGAATTTTCTCGCGGCCTGGGGCTACGCGCTCAAGAAAGACAACGGAGATGAAGCCAAGGCGCGCGACTTTGTGGCTCGGCTCTATCGCAATGTGCCGGTGCTGGATTCCGGCGCGCGCGGCTCGACGACCACTTTTGCCGAGCGCGGCATCGGCGATGTGCTGATCGCGTGGGAAAACGAAGCGCTCATGTCGCTCAAGGAATTCGGCCCATCGCGCTTCGAGGTGATCACGCCCTCGGTGAGCGTATTGGCCGAACCGCCGGTCGCCTGGGTGGACAAGGTCGTCGAACGGCACGGTACTGCCAGGATTGCCAGGTCGTACCTCGAGTACCTTTACACGCCGGAGGGACAGTCGGTGATTGCGCGCAACTTCTATCGTCCGCGGCTGGCTTCGATTCGGGAGAAATATCGCGCGCAATTCCCGGACTTGCCGCTGTTTACCGTCGATGAGGTTTTCGGGGGATGGAGCGCCGCACAGAAAAAATTCTTCGCTGACGGCGCCATCTTCGATCAGATCGTCCAGGGCGCAAAATGAAGCGCGTCCATGCAATTCCCGGCTTCGGCCTGACTTTGGGCATCACGGTCGCGTATCTGAGCGTGATTGTGCTGATCCCCTTGTCAACGATCTTTTTCAAGACCGCTGCGATCGGCATTCACGAATTCTTCGCGGTCGTTGCCGCTCCCAGGACGCTGGCGGCCTGCCGGCTGAGCTTCTTCGCCGCGACGATCGCGGCGATCATCAATTCCGCGTTCGGCGTGGCGGTGGCCTGGACGCTGGTCCGTTACGACTTTCCGATGCGAGGGGCAATCGACGCGATGGTTGACCTGCCATTCGCGCTGCCCACTTCCGTGGCGGGCATCATCCTTACCGCGCTCTATGCCGGCAACGGATGGATAGGGCGATGGCTGACTCCATTCGGAGTCAAAGTCGCGTTCGCGCCCGCCGGAGTCGTGGTTGCGCTGACCTTCGTCGGCCTTCCGTTCGTGGTACGAACGCTGCAGCCGGTCCTCGAAGATCTGGATCCCGAGCTGGAGGAAGCGGCGGCAACGTTGGGCGCGAGCCGTCTCCAGGCCTTCACTCGCGTGACTTTGCCGGCCCTGCTTCCAGCCATTCTCGCCGGCTTCACCCTGGCGTTCGCGCGCGCCATTGGCGAGTACGGCTCGGTGGTGTTCATTTCGGGCAACCTGCCGATGCGCACGGAAGTGCTGCCGCTGCTGATCATGAGCAAGCTCGAGCAGTTCGACTATGCGGGAGCCGCGGCGATCGCGATGGTTACGCTGTTGATTTCCGCCGTTCTGCTGTTCGCCGCAAATGTGCTCCAGCGCTGGAGCGCGCGGCGGCTCACAGCATAGGAAGGCCATCGATGTTCGAAAATTTCGGATTTACAGGCGCGAATGCCCCGCACTCCCGGCGCGTGGGGGTCGGTGAACCTCCCGGCGTGAGGCGAGCTCTGCTGGCGATCACTTTCGCGTTCCTCGGGTTGTTCCTCTTTCTTCCGCTCGCGGCGGTGTTTACCGAAGCTTTCGCGAAAGGCCTTGGCGTTTATCTGGCAGCGATCTCGTCGCAGGAAGCCCGCGCCGCGATCAGGCTTACCTTGACGACTGCCGCCATCGCCGTCCCGCTGAATGTTGGTTTTGGGCTGGCCGCGGCGTGGCTGGTCGCCCGTTTCGAATTTCCCGGAAAACAGTTCCTCGCCACACTGATTGATTTGCCGTTCTCGGTATCGCCGGTGATCTCGGGAATGCTGTTCGTGCTCCTGCTGGGAGTTCGAACGCCCATGGGGGAATGGCTCGCAGATCACGGTCTCCGAATCATTTTCGCCGAGCCCGGGATCGTGCTCGCCACCATCTTCGTGACCTTTCCTATCGCCGCGCGGGAATTGATTCCGGTCATGCAGGCAAGCGGGCAAGACGAAGAGGAAGCGGCGATCGTGCTGGGCGCAAGCGGGTTTCAGATGTTCACGCGCGTCACCCTGCCCAATGTTCGATGGGGAGTCGTTTATGGCGTAGTGCTTTGCGCGGCGCGGGCGATGGGCGAATTCGGGGCGGTTTCCGTCGTTTCGGGGCACATCCGCGGAGCGACCAACACGATGCCGCTGTACGTCGAGATTCTCTACAACGACTACGAGTTCTCCGCGGCGTTCGCGGTCGCGTCGCTGCTCGCCCTGCTTTCGATCGTAACGCTCACCCTCAAGCACGCGGTGGGCCGGCGCGTCGCCTCGCAAATCAAACACGCCGGAGAAGAACTCCCGAGGCTTGCCGCATGAGCATCGAAATCCGAAACCTCCGAAAGATTTTTGGCGGATTCGTCGCCCTCGACAACATCGACCTCGCAATAAAGGAGGGCGAACTCGTCGCGCTGCTGGGGCTGTCGGGCTCGGGCAAGACCACGCTGCTCAGAATAATCGCGGGTCTTGAGGCGCCCGACGCGGGATCGATTCACTTCCGCGGCGCGGATGCTGGTTCGCTGAGCGTCCGCGACCGTCGAATCGGGTTTGTCTTTCAGCATTACGCGCTTTTTCGGCACATGACCGTATTCGAGAATGTGGCTTTCGGCCTGCGCGTCCAACCGCGCGGATCGCGCCCTTCCGAAAGCGCGATCCGCGCCAAGGTGCACGAGTTGCTGCGGATGGTCCAGCTTGACTTCATGGCCCATCGCTATCCGTCGCAGCTTTCGGGCGGACAGCGCCAGAGAGTCGCACTGGCGCGCACTCTCGCCATCGAACCGCGGATCCTGCTGCTTGATGAACCGTTCGGCTCGCTGGATGCGCGGGTACGGCAGGAACTGCGGCGATGGCTGCGCCGGCTTCATCGCCAACTGGGCATCACTTGCGTCTTCGTTACCCACGACCAGGATGAAGCGCTGGAGCTGGCCGACAGGGTCGTCGTGATGAATGCCGGCAGGATCGAACAGATCGGAAGCCCCGAGGATGTTTATCACCATCCCGCCAACGCCTTCGTGGCGAGCTTTTTGGGCAACGTGAACCTGTTCCACGGGCGGATCGAGGACGGCCGAGTCTATCTCGGTAATACTTCCCTCGAAGTCGGCGCGGCGAACGGAAGTGTCGCAAGCGCTTCGGGGCGCGCGATGCTGTACGTGCGGCCGCATCTGCTGGAAATCGACAGAGTTTCAGCGGGACCCGGGAGCTTTCCCGCGACGGTCAAAAGCGTCAACGCTGCAGGACCTCAGGTCCGCATCGAGCTGGTCGCTGAATGGGGCGATCCGGTAAGCGTGGATCTAGGCCATGATCGCTTCACGACCCTGGAGCTCGCACCGGGCGCTAAAGTCTTTCTCTCGCCGAAGGAAAACCGCGTCTTCGTTTACGAAGCCTGACACGCCGCACACCGTGCGGAACCATCCGCCCCTCTTCCCGGTTTCGTAATATAGGATGGCAGGAAAGGAGCGAGGCAAGTGGATCCTCAATTGAGGCGCTCGGCCTGTTCGGTAAGCCGCCGCACGATGATTGCCGGGTTGGTCGCGATTCCGGCCCTGGTTGCGCTTGACTTCCTGTACGGCGCAAATTCAAAGAAGGACGATGCGCTGGCTGACGCAGGACCGGGCACCGTTACCATCGTCGAGTTCAGCGACGACGGGAAAAGGAAGGGACTCGTGACCGTGGAAAAGGTAGTCAAATCTGACGAAGAGTGGCGAAAGCAATTGACCTCCGAACAGTACAAAGTCACGCGGCAGAAAGGCACGGAACGGCCGTTCACCAACAAATACGCGAATTGGCATGACAAAGGCCTGTTTCGATGCATCTGTTGCGGCAACGCGCTGTTCTCCTCCGACACAAAGTTCGATTCGGGAACCGGATGGCCCAGTTTCTGGGAGCCGATCGCTCCGGAAAATATCCGCACCGCGAAGGATCGGTCGTTCTTCATGACCCGCACGGAAGTCGTGTGCGCGCGATGCGATGCGCATCTGGGGCACGTCTTCGATGACGGACCGCCGCCGACGGGTCTTCGCTATTGCATGAACTCGGCCGCCCTGCAGTTCGTAAAACCGGACGGCGAAAAGGTCTGAGCGGCGCAAGCGCGCGGCCTGCGGATTCGATCGTCAGGACTCCACGAGTCTCCACTGCACCAGGGTGGCGTGCTCGTGGTCCTCGAATACCGCCTCGACCTCGGAGTCGATCTTTACTTCCTGCATCGGATCCCCGAGCAGGTTCCCCACCATCCTTATGTTTCCGGCGTCGGGCAATTCCACTACCACGACCAGGTAGGGACAAGCGTTCTTGAGAGCGGGATGCGCGGGGTGCCAGACGCGCTCCCAACTGTAGATTCGTCCGCGGCCTGACACGCGATGCCATCCCGGCTCCGTCGCGTGACATTTGTGGCAAATCCATTCCGCGGGGAATTGGAACGTGCCGCATTTGCCGCATCGCTGCACAGCCAGTTCGTGGCGGCGCGCGGCTTCATAGAACTCCCGATCGACGCCATCGTGCGCGGGGGCCGGCACCGGCATCCCGGCGGGCAGATAAGTCTTTCGGCTGGTCTCGGTTTCGCTCATTTGTGCGCTCGCTCTATCGATGGAGAATCAGGTCGCTCACGGGCGCGACCATCGGCCCCGACACGACCATCGATATCTCCGCATCCTTGACCTGGCAGGTGGATGTGCCGCGAATCTGGCGGGCCGCTTCAATGATCAATTCCAGTCCGTGCATGTAGCACTCGGCCAGATTGCCGCCGCTGGTGTTGATGGGAAGCTTGCCGTTGGGCCAGGTCAGGTTCTCGAAGGTGCAGAATTCCATCACGCCGTCGGGCGCGCAGAAGCCGTGCTCGACGAGGCTGGTCATGACCGCGCCGGTGAAATTTTCGTAGACCTGCGCTACGTCAACGTCTTTAGGTTCGATTCCCGCCATCGCGTACAGGCGCGGCGCCAGCGTCTTGAAGTTCGAGGTGGCGTAATCGGGATTGTTTTCCGCCCCCGCGCCCTGGCGAAAGTCCGAGCCCTGCGCCGCCGCCATTACCCAGGCGGGCCGCTGCTTCATGTCGCGCGCGCGATCGCGGGTGGCCAGGATCACCGCTGCCGCACCGTCGTTCTCCATGCAGCAGTCATAAAGATGAAACGGCTCGACGATCCATCGCGACTCGTCATACATCTTGCGCGTCAGGGGACGGCCGTACATGACCGCGCGGGGATTGAACTGCGCGTGATGGTAGCAGGCAAGCGCGATCGCCGCGATCGCATCCTGCGTGACGTTGTGCTCGTGCATGAAGCGGCGCGTTCGGAGCGCGATCCATTGCGCCGGCGTCGACATTCCGTACGGCCAGGTGTAAGCGGGATTTCCCGAGATGGTCTTGAGGGCGGGGGTCTGGCCGAAGCGTCCGAACTGTCCCTGCGCCAGCGCGCGGTACACCACCACGCAGTTCGCATAGCCTGCGGCGATTGCGGCCGCGGCGTTGCCGATCGCGCCGGAACCGCCGCCGCCTCCGCCACCCCAGAACATGTTGGAAAAGCGCAACTCGGGCAGTCCGAGCGCGGTCGCGACGCGCACGGAGTCGTTGCGATCGTTGCTGTACGAGGCGATTCCGTCGATGTCGGTGGGACGAATTCCCGCGTCGTCACATGCCCGCAGGATTGCCTCCAGCGCGAGGCGAAATTCGCTGACCGGCGCCTGTCCGCGCTTGTAGTATTTGGTCTCTCCGACCCCGACGATCGCAGCCTTGTCTTTAACGGTAAATTCGCTCATGGCCGCCTCTTCGCATAGCGCAAGCGGCGCGAAAATAACAAGCGAATCACCGCCTGTCCGCCGGTTACCTCGTATGCTGGCGAGCGGGCGCAAGCGGCCCGATCTCAGCCTCGCCGTCGGCCGCCTGCGGCTTCGCCGTAAGCCGCCTAATCACATCCAGCAACATCGCGCGCTTTACCGGCTTGCCTACGTGCGCGTCGCATCCCGCGGTGAGGCTCTGCGCGATCGATTCAGAAAAGACCGCGGCGGACAGGGCGACGATCGGAGTGCGCGGGCGGGCACTTTCGAGTTCGAATCGCCGAATCTCGCGAGTCGCTTCGTCTCCATCCATCACCGGCATCTGGACGTCCATCAGGACCAGGTCGTAATGTTCACGCTTAAACCGCTCGACCGCCAGCGCGCCATTCTCCGCTTCGTCAATGACATAGGGCTCGTCCTTCAGGAACGCGGCGATAAGCGCGCGATTGTCGGCGGAATCATCGGCCGCCAGAATTCTCAGCGGGCGTACTTCGGGCTGCGTCCCGTCTGAAACCAGGACCGGTTTCGGCGGCGCCGGGCGAAGAGCCAGCGCCCGAGCGATCGCATTCATCACGTCGGCGCGCTTGATGGGCTTGACGAGATGATGCGACAAGCCGGTTTCGCGCAGGCGCTGCAACTGGCTGGTAAGGTCGCCCGACGTCAGCATCATGATGATTTTTGCGTTCCGTCCCGCAGTCGTCCTGATCGCGCGGGCCAGCGCAAAACCATCGCGGTTCGGCTGGTGCGCGTCGATCAGGATCAGGCGATAGCGATCGTCCGCGTCTTTGGCTTTTTCGAGTTCCAAAGTCGCGTCGTCGGATGAACTCACCGCGGTTACTCGCGCCCCGCGCGCGGTAAGAATCTCGTTCAGCACCGCGCGGTTCATCGCCGAATCCTCCACGATCAGAACGCGCGTTCCCGCCAGGTCCGGCGTATCGCCGGCGGCGGGGCGAGTGGCCCCGGGCTGGGTCTTGAAGCGAGCGGTGAACCAGAAGGTGCTGCCGCGGCCGAGTTCGCTCTCGACATTGACACTCCCGCCCATCATCTCCACCAGCCGGCGCGAGATGGCCAGGCCGAGTCCGGTGCCTCCGTACTTGCGCGTGGTAGACGAGTCCGCCTGGGAGAAGTTGGAAAAAATCCGCTCGAGTTGATTGGCGGAGATGCCGATTCCCGTGTCTCGCACGGTGAAGCGAATCACCGCCTCGCCGGATGGAACGGGCGGCGCCACACAGGACTCCACCACCAGGCTGACTTCGCCGCGCTCGGTGAACTTGGTCGCGTTGCCGACCAGGTTGATCAGGACCTGGCGAAGCCTCAGCGGATCGCCGACGAGCAGAGTCGGCACCTCGGGCGCGATTCGCGCCACCAGTTCCAGCCCCTTTTCGTGAGCGCGCAGGCCGAGGGTATCGACCACGCGATCGACCAATCCCTCCAGGTCGAACGCGACGCTTTCCAGCGAAAGCCGGCCGCTCTCGACCCGGGCCAGATCCAGCACCGCATTGATCAGCTCGAGCAGCGTGTTGCCGTTGTCCACCATCGATTCCAGGTAGCGTCGCTGCTCGTCGTTGAGCGGCGTTTCCATTAGAAGATCGGCCATGCCGAGGATGGCGTTGAGCGGAGTGCGAATTTCATGCGACACGCTGCTCAGGAATTCGGTCTTCGCGCGCGACGCGGCCAGGGCTTCCTCGCGCGCCTGCACCAGCTCCTGCTCGGTCCGCTTGATACGCATGATTCCGCGCGTGATGCTGATGGCGCAGGGTTGGCCATCAATCTCGACTTCCACGGCCGAGATCAGGGTGGGGACCAGGGTGCCGTCTCGTAGCCGCATTTCGGCCTCGAACCCCTGCACCTCGCCGCGCTTTCTCAGGAGTTCGAAAAACTTCTCGCGCGCCCCGAGATCGCTCCACAGTCGCAGGTCAATGTCGGTGGCGCCGATAGCGTCTTCGCGCGAATATCCGCTCGACTGTTCAAACGTCCGATTTACGTCGGTGTATGTGCAATCCGGCAGGTGGACAACGGCGATCGCGGCGGGGCTCGCTTCGTACACTTTGCGCAGGTTGGTTTCGCTCTCACGAATCTTGCGGTTTGCCTCCGCCTGTTCCGCCATCTGATGGCTGCGGATTATCACCGCCATCTGGGCCAGAACGGCGGCGGCCGCAATCGCCATCCAGTGCAGGAGATCGGTTGCGGAACCGTGCCCGAACGCCAATGGAATCGCCCACAGCGAAAAGCAGAATCCGCTCAACGATGCCTGCCATCCAGACGACCACGGCAGCATCGCGCTGCTCCCGATGATCATCAGGATCAGCGACACGAAAATGAGTTCATCGCGGCCGGTTGCGACGCCGAATACCGTCGCGCTCAGGCTGGACAACGCGCAAACCCCCAACGTCAGCTCTCGCCAGTGGGGGTCGAACCAGCGCAGATAAGTCGCAACGACTGCCAGCGAACTCGCGGTCAGCGAAAACAGCAACAGGGAGACGACTGCGAAATGGTGCGGCGTCGCCGCTCTCATCAGGTAAAGGTCACCGACGCGCGCAAGGGCCGTGATTATCGCTCCAACACGGAGTGCGGCGCGAATCCATTCTTCAAGCTTGGGCTGTCGACTCGCAACTCGGGGCCGCTTTCGTTCGCTCATCAGGAACGCTCCGAGACCTACGACGATCTTGCGTCACGCCATAGTTGGCATAATCTGGCCGGAAGGGCGAGCGCCGGATCCGCCACGCTCGCCCCCGCGTTAACTTAGGGAGAACCTTCCGATGAGCCTGGTTGAGTACGAAACGGACGCCAACCTCGCGATTGTGACCATCAATCGCCCCGAGGCCAGAAATGCGGTCGACCGGCCGACCGCGGCCGAACTCGTCGCCGCCTTCCGGCGCTTCGATGCCGACCCGAATCTGAACGTCGCCATCCTCACCGGCAAAGGCGGGTTCTTTTGCGCCGGCGCGGACCTGAAAGCGGTCGCGACCGACCGGGGCAACCGCGTCACGGAGACCGGCGATGGACCGCTGGGATGCACCCGTATGCTGCTCAGCAAGCCGGTGATCGCCGCGGTCGAAGGGTTCGCGGTGGCGGGAGGACTCGAACTCGCCCTCTGGTGCGATATGCGCGTCGCCGCGCGCGACGCCGTCTTCGGCGTGTTCTGCAGGCGATGGGGCGTTCCGCTGGTCGATGGGGGAACAGTCCGCTTGCCCCGGCTCATCGGGATGAGCCACGCGATGGACATGATTCTCACCGGACGCGGCGTGTCGGGTGACGAAGCGCTCCGGATGGGGCTGGCGAACCGCCTGACGGAGAAAGGCGAGGCGCTGGCGGGAGCGCGCGAACTTGCGGGCCGCATCGCCGCATTTCCGCAGCGATGCGTTCGGTCGGACCGGATGTCGGCCTATGAGGCGTGGACAATGCCGCTCGGCGATGCGCTCGCCAACGAGTACCGTCACGGCATCGCGACCATCAATTCAGGGGAGACACGCGAGGGCGCGCAGCGCTTTGCCGCCGGGGCCGGCCGCCACGGGAAATTTTAGAATGTGCTTGCCGCCGCCCCTGGGAAAGCGACCGCTCAGGCCGGACGGACCCGCATCCTCGGCATCCGTGGAGCCTGAAAAACCCGCGTTGTCAGGTCGTCATCCGACCGGTATCATTAATACTGGTATCTGAAAGCACCATTGCTTTTTTCCGAATTTCATCTCGCGCCCGAAATTCAGCGCGCTCTCTCCGATCGGGGACATCACCAGCCAACACCGGTTCAGGCTGAGACCATTCCGGTCGCACTGGAAGGGCGCGATGTGGTAGCAACCGCCGAAACCGGCAGCGGCAAGACCTGCGCATTTCTCGCGCCGACGCTGGATCGCCTGCATCGCAGCCACAGCGATCATCTGGCCGCCCTGATAATTACTCCGACCCGCGAATTGGCCACCCAGGTTGCGCGGGAGTTCACCCTGCTCGCGCGCCATACGCGGCTGCGCGCCGCAGTCGTGATGGGAGGAGAATCGGAGAAGCGGCAGATCGAGGAAATTCGCTCGGGTGCGCAGGTTCTGGTCGCATGCCCCGGCAGGCTCATCGACTACCTCGAAAGGCACATCGTAAAGCTCGACCGCATCGAAGTCGTCGTCATCGACGAGGCGGATCGCCTGCTCGACATGGGCTTTCTGCCGCAGCTCAAGCGGATCATGAAGATGGTGCCTCGGCATCGGCAGACCATGATGTTTTCGGCAACGATGGCATCCGGGCCGGAGATGCTCGCGCGCGAGTTCCTCCATAATCCCGCGCGCGTCACCATCGGGGAAAAAACCGCGCCGCCGTCCACGGTTCGGCAGTCAATCTACCCGGTGGCGCTTGAAGACAAGAGCAAGATGCTGCTCGAGATTCTCAAACGGCCCGAAATCGAACGAGCGATCGTCTTTACGAGGACCAAAAGCCGCGCGGACCGGATCGCGCGGATGCTCCAGCATGCGCATATTCGCGCGGTGCAGATTCACGGCGACCGCTCTCAGGGACAACGCAATGCCGCGCTGGCCGGGTTCCGGGCGCGCCGGTTTCGCGTGATGGTCGCAACCGACCTGGCCGCGCGCGGACTGGACATCCCCGATGTCTCTCACGTGATCAACTTCGACCTTCCCGAGGAAACCGAAAGTTACATCCATCGCGTGGGCCGCACGGCGCGGATGGGCAAGTCGGGCGAAGCGATCAGCCTGGTGACTCCGGAAGAGCGCGTCACTCTGGCCCGCCTGGAGCGCGTCCTCGGCGAGCAACTCGAACGCGAACACGTCGAGGGATTCGAAAAGATTCAGATCACCGCGCCCAAGCCGGTCAAGCTCTTTTCTTCGGATCGTTCGCGATCGCGCAGCAGGCCCAGATCGCGCTGGGCCTGACGCCGATATCCGAGGCTTACTCGGGCAGCGCGCCGGTCAGCGACGCGCGCTGCGAAATTTCGATCCAGTTTCCGTCCGGGTCGCGGATGAAGGAGATTCTGGCGACCTTTCCCAGGGTCACCGGCGGCGCTCCTTCCCATACTCCCATCGAAAGAAACCGCCTGTGTTCCGCGTCGCAACCGCGAACCTGGATCGTAATGTACCGGAAGCCGACGGCGCGCATCGTCGCGATTACCTCAGCCGCGGTCGCCGATCCCGATCTCTCGGCGCGGCGGGCCTCCGGATCGTGCGCGAAGCTGACGATAGTCTCGCCGATTCGATAGCGGCGATCGTCGAGACGCTCGCCCCCGAGCACCTCGCCATAAAACCTCGCAAACTCGCGCTCGTCGGTTACGCCGATTTGAACTTCGATCTGCCGGATGCCGCGCTGGCCCGAAGGAACCAGCTCGATCGAATTGCCGTCGGGATCCGTCAGCTCGAACGGCATCGGGGTGCGCGGATCGGAGATGGTGATTCGCAGGTAGCCGCCGGCAACACGCGGTGGCAACGGGTCGCGCGAATGGTTGATCTTCAGCACCGAGCCGAGCAGACCGTAGCGATGCTGCTGCAGGCCGCCGCCGAGCGGCAGCATCTCCTCGTATGGCAATCGCAGACGATCGCCATAGAAGGCCTTCATCTCGTCAAGCCGATTGGTGAACAATCCTACGTCAATACAATTCTTCGCCAGTTCCATGGCATACCTTCAAGCGGTCGGGCGAGAGTGAACTCAATCTCCGGCAATGTCTCACGCTGTCGCCGGCCTCAAGCGATCACCCCTTCGGCAGACCGAGGACCCGTTCGCCAATGATGTTGTGCTGGATTTGGTTGGTGCCGGCGTAAATTGTGGGACCGCGCGCCGCCAGCATCCGGAACGACCACTTGCCCTTGTCGATCGCGAACGGCGCGCCAAATTCGAGCTGGCTGTACGGACCCAGCAGCTCCATCGCGAACAACGCGATTCGCAGCGCCAGTTCCGTATTGCACAACTTCATCATCGAACCTTCCGGCCCGGGCGGCAGACCCTTGAGCTGGCGGGTGAGCTGGCGATAGCCCGTGTACTTCAGCGCCATCGCATCGGACGCAAACTCGACGATCTTCTGGCGCACTCCGGGATCGTCCCACGCCACGCCGCCATCGCGCGGCAGCCGCTTTGCCAGGTCGACGAGCTCCCTGACTTCCTGCATCGGGCCGCCCATCCCGGCGCCGCCCCCGCGCTCGAACATCAGCGTCGTCATCGCGACCTGCCATCCGTTGTTCTTCTCGCCCACGACGTTCTTTTTCGGCACGCGGACGTCCTCGAAGAACACTTCGTTGAAGCCCTTGCCTCCGGTCATCTGGACCAGCGGGCGGACCGTGATGCCGGTGCTGTGCATGTCGATGAGCAGATAGGTGATCCCCTTGTGCCTGGGTGCATCCGGGTCGGTTCGCACCAGCGCGAAGATCCAGTCCGCATGCTGCGCCATCGAGGTCCACACTTTCTGCCCGTTGACCACGAAGTAGTCGCCTTCCTCGACGGCGCGCGTCTGAATTGAGGCGAGATCGGACCCCGAGCCGGGCTCGCTGTAGCCCTGGCACCAGATCTCTTCTCCGCGCAGGATGGCCGGGAGATGGCGGCGCTTTTGCTCATCGGTCCCCCAATGCATCAAGGTCGGACCGAGCAGACTGATGCCCATCCCAATGCCGGGCTCGCTCAGATTGAGACGCGCAAGCTCTTCGCGAAAGATCAGGCGTTGCATCACGGTTGCGCCACGCCCGCCGTATTCCTTCGGCCAATTGACGGCCACCCAGCCGCCCTCGTGGAGCTTCTTGTGCCATCGGACGCGCGCCTTCCATTGCTCATCCGATTCATTCGCGAGGATGCTGACCGAGGCCGGAGCGAACTCCCGGTTCGCTTCCAGCCATTGGCGCACTTCCTGCCGAAACGCCTCGTCTTCAGGTGAGTAGTTGAAGTCCATTGATGGTCCTCGTCGAGTTGTCGATTTCGATCGCGGCCTGACTGGTCCTGTCCACCACGCTCTACAATGACTACCGTGCGGCAATCAATCCAGACCTATCACTTGTTCGGGCCGCCCAGCATCTCCTCGACGTCGCGCAGGCGGTCCTTGCCAAAGAAGATCTCCTCATCGACATAGAAAGTGGGAGAACCGAAAGTGCCGCGCGCGACCGAGCGCTCGGTGTTGCGAATCAGCTCGTCTTTGACCGGCTGGGTTTGAATCAACTCGAACAAGATCGCGGAATCGAATCCGGCGCCCTCCAGGACCTTCCGAACGACGGCGGGATCGTCCATCTTCTTTGGCTCGGCCCACATATGGCGGTAGACCTCATCGATGTAGCGATCGAAGATGCCCATCGATTTCGCGGCGATGGCGCCGCGCATGATCATCAGGGTGTTTACCGGAAAGAAGGGGTTGCTTTGAAACTTCGTGATGCCGTGGCGCTTGATGAAGCGCTGCGTCTCAAGGCGCTCGTACTCGGGCTTGTTTTTGATGCCTCTCAGAGTCTCCGCGGGCGAGCGGTTGTTGGTCATCTTGAAGACGCCGCCGAGCAGGACGGGAACATACTCGAATTTGGCTCCGGTGCGCTTCTCGATCTCGGGGATTACCAGGTGACTCAGATAGGCGTTGGGGCTGCCGAAGTCGAAATGAAATTCCACGGTTTTCATTTGGCTCACCATTTTTCGCGGAATGGACGAATCTCCATCTCGAAGGTCCACGCGTCGCGCGGCTGCCGATAGAGCTGCCAATACGTCTCGGCCACCGAAGCCGGCGTCATCAGGCGGGTCAGGTCCAGATTTTTGATCGCGTCCTCGCCCTCGCGTTCCCGGATGCGGTCGCGGACCCAGGCGGTATCCACCCCGGCATCGATGATCAGATGCGCGACGTGGATATTCCTGGGCCCGAGTTCGCGCGCCGCGCTCTGCGCGACCGCGCGCAGGCCGAATTTCGCCGCGGCAAACGCCGCGTATCCGATGCCGCCGCGGAGGCTCGCAGTCGCGCCGGTGAAAAAGATCGCGCCGCGGCCGCGCGGCAGCATCAGGCGGGCGGCCTCGCGCCCCGCAAGAAAGCCGGAGTAACAGGCCATCTCCCAGACCTTGCGAAACACCCGTTCGGTGGTTTCCACCAGCGGAAAATTGACGTTGGCGCCGATGTTGAAGATGCACACTTCAAGCGGCGCCTGCCGCTCAGCTTCGTTCAGAAACGCGGTGATGTCCTCTTCCTTGCGCGCATCGAGCCCGCGCGCGAAGATCCTTCCGCCGGCCGCCTCGACTTCGGAGACCAGCGGCGCGAGCTTGTTGCCCTGCCGCCTGCCGGCAAAGACAGTGAATCCTTCGGCGGCGAATTTCCTGGCGATTGCGGCGCCGATATAGTCCCCGGCGCCAATGACCACGGCGGTTGCGTTCCTGAATTCCACAAGACCTCTCCTATCGATTCGGAGAATGATCGGCGACGGCGATCGCGTGCCGGGACGACGCGCGCAGGATTCGATCCGACAGAGCTTCGTCATCGACGGCGCGGGCCAGAATCAATGCTCCGACCATTTGCGAGAACAGGGCGAGGGCCCGCTCCTCGCGCTTCGACGCGACACGATCGGGCATGAGGCCCGCGATGAAATCCACCGCCCCCCGCAACGCCCGGGTAAACGCATTGCGGGTCGCTCGCGGCCCACGGCCGGCGTCCGGACCGAGCGCGGCGAGCACGCATCCGTGGCCGGGAGCATCGCGATGATCGCGGGACAGGTAGCCTTTGACGATCTCGCGCAAGGCCGGCTTTCCCGGCGCGCGCTCGGCGGCGCGCCCCCATCTTCGCAGGGACCCGGCGGAGGCGAACAGGATTGCCGCCGCCGCTACGGCATCCTTGGAGCCGAACTGGCTGTAGACGCTGCCGTGGGTCAGTCCGGCGCGCTCGGCAATTTCGTCAACGCCGGTGGCGGCGATCCCGTTCTCGCGAAACAGCCGCGCGGCGGCGGAGAGGATCTGGCGGCGATTTTCGGAGACCTGTTCCCTGGATACTCGCATGCGGCCCAGCTCCAACTCTTGACTCGTTTGATTACGAGCGTCACGAATAGGATCGACTTTAAGATCCCAATCAATGGGATGCAACCCAGGTCTCTTCGAATACCCGCGCCGTTGTGTCCAGCAGGCGGCCAAATGGCCACTAGCCGCCGCTGTAAGACAGGAGCGAAACAGGACCATGGCTGATGATTTGATTCTGTGGGGAACCGGGACCTCGCGTACGATGCGTCCGCATTGGATGTTGCTGGAGCTCGGCCAGGAATACATCACCCGTCCGATCAAGGCACGGACCGGAGAGACGCTCGCCCCGGAGTTCAGGCGCATCAACCCGCGCCACAAGATTCCGGTGCTGCGGCACGGATCGTTCACGATTGCCGAAAGCGCCGCAATCGTGCAGTACCTGGCCGACACCTTTCCAAGTCCGTCGATCCACGCGCCGGTCGATGCGGCGGGCCGCGCGGTCCTGAACGAGTGGTGCTACTTCATCATGACCGAGTTGGATGCCGCCTCACTGTACACCGTGCGCAGGCATCTGGGTTTGAAGCACATCTATGGAGAAGCGCCGACCGCGGTGGACGCGGCGAAAAAGTACTTCGCGCACAACCTCGAAGCGATGGCGCCGCGAATCGGCATCGAGACTCCGTTTCTGCTCGGCAGCCGGTTGAGCGCGGCGGACATTCTCCTGACGACCTGCCTAGATTGGGCAATCGCGGAGGGGCTCGCGCTTCCCGATAGTGTGATGGAATATCGGAGGCGGATGACAAGGCGCCCGGCCTACCGGGACGCATTCGCGCGGAACTACGCTGACTGACGGAGCAGACTGTGAACAGCGACAACCACGGACCTCTCAAAGGCGTGCGGGTTCTAGACCTGAGCACGATGGTGGCCGGGCCGGTCGCCACCATGATGCTCGCCGATCAGGGTGCGGACGTTATCAAGGTCGAGAACCCCGAAGGCGACCTGATGCGCCGGCTGGCGCGCGGCCGCCGCGGCATGAACCCATCGTTTCTAGCAAGCAATCGCAACAAGCGGTCGATCGCGCTCGATCTCAAAACCGCCGAAGGCCGAGCGATCCTTGGCAGGCTCGTTGCCGCGGCGGATGTCCTGGTGCATAACTTCCGCGCCGGCGCTCCCGAACGTCTGGGGCTGGGCGAAGATACCGTCCGCGAAATTCGCCCCGACATCATATATGTGTCGGTCAGCGGCTTCGGCGAACGCGGCCCGTATTCCGGGCAGCGCGCCTACGATCCCGTGATCCAGGCGCTTTCGGGACTTGCCGATGTGCAGCGCGATCGCGATACGGGGCGCCCGCGGATGGTCCGTACTATCATCGCCGACTACACGACCGCGCTCACCACCGCGCAGGCGATAACCGCCGCGCTCTTCCATCGGCAGCGCACCGGAGAAGGCCAGCACGTGCGCATCGCGATGCTCGACGCGATGATCTCCTACCTATGGCCGGAGGCGATGCCGAGTCTCACGTTTGTCGGCGAGGAGCGCGACCCATCCGATGGCGAAGTCGGGCCCGACCTGATCTTCGCCACGCAGGACCGATACGTGACCGCCGGCGCGCTTTCGGATGAAGAATGGACGGGGATGTGCCGGGCGTTTGGGCGCGAGGACTTGATCAACGATCCGCGTTTCAAGACCGCGCGCGACCGCACCATCAACGCGGTTGCGCGGCGCGAAATCATGTCCGCCGAGCTGGAAAAGTGGAGGGCGGATGAAATCCTGCCGCGGCTTTTGGCCAACGACGTTCCTTCCGCACCGGTCCGCCGGCGTATCGAGCTTCTTCAGGATCCGCAGGTGCGCGAAAGCGGAATCCTGCAAGAACACGATACCGAGCACCTCGGCCGCATACGCCTGCCGCGTCCCGCGGCCCGCTTCGATCGCACGCCGGCGAACGTGCGAACGATGGCGCCTGCGCTCGGCGAGCACAACGAACCCATCCTCGCCGAGCTCGGCTATTCAAAAGAATCGATCGAACGCCTGAAGCAGGCGGGAGTTTTGCATCCGCGTGAGATCAAATAGCGCGGCTTCGGATGGCGCCGGCTTTTGGAGCGACCGCTACGCGAAGAATTCCTTGAGCGCCGATGGCAGGTTGTGGCTCGGCCGCTCGACGTCGCCGAGCTTCACCAGCGCGTAGCGTTCGTCGTCGTCGAGCCGATCCCATTTCTCCTGCGTCAATTCGGTGCCGAACCGGCGCGCGTGCGCGACGAGCCGATCCGGCGGCGATTTCGGCGGAATCGCCACCCGCCGCTTTTCTTCCGGCAGCTCTTTTGGAGGGCTGCCCGCGCGCGCCATCGTTGCCTCCTCGATGAACAGCTTGAGCGCGGCGCGTTCTTCCGGCGAGTTTGCCGGCGCATGGCAGATCATGAGCCGCTCGCCGCGCCCGAGCTGCTGCCATTGGGCGAGCCCGATCTTGACCCCGATCGCGTCGAGTTTGCGCCGCGCCTGCATCGGCAGGCAGGCCAGCGACTGGTAAATCTCCGCCTCGAACTGAAACTGGCGAATCATGACTGCGCTCTACTCCTTGCGTGAACTAATCCGGGCGACAGGCGGATGCGATCGCCTTCTCAAGCCTGGCCCGGGCCGTGCAGACATCGTACGTGCATTCACTTCCTCTTTGCACGCTGGACAGGTAAGCGCCGGCATTACGTGCTTTCCGCAATTTTTGTGCACGAGCTCGATGGGCGGGCCGTCCGCGCCCGCCATCCATCGGTCGCCCCATCGCAGCATCGCCACGATCACCGGATAAAGGTCGATGCCCTTCTCGGTCAGCCGATATTCAAATCGCGGCGGCCGATCCTGGTATCGCACGCGCATCAGAATGCCTTCGTCGATAAGCTTGCCCAGCCGCGCCGACAGGCGATGGCGCGTCATGCCCAGGTCATCCTGAAAGTCCGCAAACCGGCGCTTGCCGAGGAACGCATCGCGCACAATCAGCATCGTCCAGCGGTCGCCGATGACCGAAAGGGTCCGGGCAACCGAACATTTCATCTCGCTTATTTCCGACCAGCGCAAGCCGAAATCCCCGCAGCTCAGACAAGCCTTGACTCAATAGTAAGTTCCAAAATAGAACTTAGTCAACAACACTCGGCCGGTCGCCGGCCCGCTCGTCGGGAGAAGCATCATGGCTGACGAATGGCTCAAGACCGCGTGCATCCTCTGTTCGGTCAACTGCGGAATCGAAGTGAAGGTCGACGGCCGCCGCATCGCGCGCGTGCGCGGAGACCGCGCCCACGTCGCTTCTCGCGGCTACGCTTGCGAAAAGGCGCAACGAATCGACTTCTATCAGAACGGGCGCGATCGCCTGACTGCGCCGATGCGCCGAAGGGCGGACGGCACGTTCGAGGAGATTGATTGGGACACGGCGATCCGCGAAGTCGCCGCGGGATTCCTCAAGGTCCGCGACAAATGGGGCGGGGAGAGCATTTTCTATTACGGCGGTGGCGGCCAGGGAAATCATCTGGTGGGAAGCTACGGAGCCTCGACCCGGCGGGCGCTGGGATGCGTTTACAGCTCGAATGCGCTCGCGCAGGAAAAAACCGGCGAGTTCTGGGTCGAACACCGGATGTTTGGAACCGCAGTGCGCGCGGGCTTTGAGCATGCCGAGGTCGCGGTATTCGTGGGGAAGAATCCGTGGCAGTCGCACGGTTTTCAGCGAGCCCGCCCCATTCTGCGCGATCTTGCCGCGGACCCCAATCGCGCCCTGGTTGTAATCGATCCGCGCCGCACCGAGACGGCGGAGATGGCGGACTATCATTTGCGGGTGCGGCCGGGCACCGACGCCTTCTGTCTGGCCGCGATGCTGGGTGTCCTGGTGCAGGAAGACCTGGTCGATCGCGCCTTCATTCGCGATCACGGCGAAAACAGTTCCGAAATCCTCGCCGCGTTGAGTGAAGTTCCGATCGCCGACTATTGCGCACGCGCCGGGGTCAGCGAGAGCCTGGTACGCAACGTGGTGCACCGGATCGCGCGCGCATCGAGCGTGTCGTTCTTCGAGGATCTGGGGATTGAGCAGGCGCCTCACAGCACGCTCAATTCATATCTCGAGAAGCTGCTTTACGCGTTGACCGGAAATGTCGGCAAGCGCGGCGCGATGAATGCCGCAACCAGTCTGACCGGGATGTTCAGCGGGGCGCTTTCGGACCGGACCAGCCCGGTCGGGGGCCATCGCATTATCGGCAATCTGATTCCGGCCAATGTGATACCCGACGAGATTCTGACCGACCATCCCAGGCGTTTTCGGGCGATGCTGATCGAAAGCGAGAATCCCGCCCATTCGGTGGCCGACAGCGCGCGGATGCGCGAGGCGCTGCGCGCCCTGGAATTTGTCGTTGTCATCGACGTTGCGATGACGGAGACGGCGCGCGAGGCACACTACGTGCTGCCCGCCTGCTCCCAATACGAGAAATCCGAGGCGACCTTTTTCGGCTCGGGATTCGACACCGGCACCGATTTCGCCAACTCGTTCACGCTCCGCGCGCCGATTCTCGAGCCGTTGCCCGGAACGCTACCTGAAGGCGAAATCCATCGCCGCCTGGTCCGCGCTCTTGGCGCGATGACCGACGATGACGTCGCGCCGCTGCATGCGGCGGCGGCCAAGGGCCGGCTGGCATATGCGCTCGAGCTGCAGCGTGTACTCTCTGAACGTCCGCGCCTCGGCGCGGTAATGACCGTGCTGCTCTACGAAACGCTCGGGCCCGTCCTGGGCGCCGCCTACCAGAACGGCGCGTCAGTATGGGGCATCGCGCAGGAATTCGCGCGACGCTATGCCGATTCGGTGCGGCGAGCCGGTTTCAGCGGCGAGGGTCCGGCGCTTGGCGAGGCGCTGTTCGACGCGATTCTGAAAAATCCTTCCGGAGTGGTAGTCAGCGTCGATCCCTATGGGGAGACCTGGCGCCGAATTCATCGCGGTCGCATCGACTTCACTATCCCCGAGCTCATTCCCGAGCTTCGGTCGCTTCGCGACGAGCAACCCGCCGCCGATCCGGAATTTCCGTTTGTGCTGTCCGCGGGACAGAGGCGCTCTTCGACCGCCAACACGATCATTCGTGACCCCAAATGGCGGCCAAAAGATCCGCACGGCTCGCTGTGGATGAATCCCGAGGATGGCTCGCGGCTCGGAGTACGAACGGGAGGACGCGTGCGCGTGATCACGAAGCGCGGCACCGCTGAGGCCGTCGTCGAGTTGAGCGACACGATGCTGCCCGGTCACGTCGCGCTGCCTAACGGAACCGGGCTCTGGTACCCCGATCGCGAAGGGCAGGAATTTCAGAGCGGCGTTGCGCCCAATGAGCTGACTGCCACGGAAGATCGTGACTGGTTCGCCGGCACTCCGTTCCATAAGCATGTTGCGGCGCGAATAGAGACGGTCGCCAGCTAGCATCGCGCGGATCGCGCGACCATCCGCGTCGCGCGGTGCGCGCGATCAAATGGCGATTTCCCGCGCCGCGGGAATGCAAGGCTGTCGCGCGAAGGAGTATTCGCCGCGACAAGTCTCGCAGATAAGATTGTCTAATCCCCGCATACTTTTGCTCTTGCCTTATCGGTCGACGTCCTGAAAAAATTACGCCGCAGCGGAATCGCGAATAGACAGCTCGCGACTTCGAACGTGCGTCTGCATAGAAGTTCGCGCAAATCGTCCAACCGAATCAGGGAGGAGTTAGAGTGAATCCCAAAACCTTGGCGAAGGTGTGCCATCGTGTCGCGGCCACGCTGCTGGCGCTGGCTCTGAGCATTGCTCTGAGCGCCTGCGGCGGCTCAGGGACCAGCTCCGGCACGACATCGCCGGCTCCGTTCGACACCGCCAAGGGTGAAGGAACGCTGCTCAGCAGCAACCTGATCACGACTTATCCAACCGGCCCATCAGCGGCCGGATCGAATGTCGCGGCCCAGGACGCCCCCGGCATCCCGGATCTCCAGACGTACTATGTCCAAACCATCTGCCCGAGCGGCTTTTCTCAGACTGACTGCCAGCAAAACGAAGCCAATCTGAACACGCCGCAATTCGGCAACTTCGATGTGACCGCCAATCCGATTTCCAACAATCCCCTCGGCATTCAGAACGTCGATGCGGTCAAGATCACCTACGGCGCGCTCAACGTTGGCGGCGTTCCCGTGACGGTATCGGGCGGTATCGTCGTCCCGGAGCTGGCCTCGAGTTCAATCAAAGGAATCGTGCTTTTCTTTCATGGCACCACCGTGCAGCGAAACAACATACCGTCGAACTTCATAACCGCGAACAACTCGACTGGTAACGGCACGGGACCGCTGCTGGCGGCGCTGTGGGCTGCGCAAGGATATGTCGTGGTGATGCCGGACTATATCGGACTCGGCGACGACACCGCCGATCCGCATCCTTATGTAGTCTACCCGGTGGAAAACGCGCAGAGCGGGCTGGCGATGGTGAAGGCGGCGCGAAGCTATCTTGGCAAGCGGGTTCAGGGACGGGTGCCACTTTTCATCGCGGGCTACTCGGAAGGCGGAGCTTACGCGCTTCAGGCGGCGCACCTGATGCAGGATAATCCGCGCTACGCGAGTTCGCTCAAAGTAAAGCTGGCGGACGTGGTTCCGATGTCGGGCGTGTTCGACCTTACCGGAACGATGGTGCCGTATCTGTTTTTCAACATCTCCTCGGCGAACAATCCCTGGTTCTCGCTCGATCCGAGCGTTTCCGCGCTGTCGAAACCGTATCTGGGCGGAGACCTCGTGCTGAGCTTCTCCCATTACCAGAACATCGCCCCGACCGACATCTTCGTGTCGCCAGTTTATGTTTGCACTCAGGGCAATCTGCCACTTTGCGGCTCGAGCGGAAATATCGATGGTCTCTACTACCAGGTCGATCTCCAGGACACGCAGGTGATACTGACGATGGTGGTGCAGGCTTCACAGACATCGTGGACAACTGACAACAACTCCGTTCAGCCGCTGCTGACCACCACCTATGCGCAAGCTCTGATGAATGGAGATCCGTCCAATCCTCTGTACGCCAAGCTGCTCTCATCTGACACCTACCTGTTCACTCCCAAATTTCCGCTCGCGCTGGTTTCGCTGAAACAGGACTCGGTAGTTACTCGGATCAACACCGACGTCGCCTTCTCTTACTTCACCACGCAGAATCCCAACGGGCCTTACCAGGAATTTCTGGTCGATAACGCCAACTTCCTGGTGCCGGGATTTTTTTCGGCGTCGGAAGTCGACCATACGACCGAGGTGCCGTTTCTGGCGGTGCTGGCTTTGAATCAGTTCAACCTCAGTCTAGCGGGTGCGCTTTGATCAAGCCCCGCTCCTTCATCATCGCGAAGAACACAGGCACCAGGATAAGAACATGAATCGTTGAGGTGACCATCCCGCCCACAATCGGCGCGGCGATCGGCTTCATCACGTCCGAACCGACGCCGCTCGCCCACAGGATCGGCGCAAGACTCAACATCACCACCGCTACGGTCATCAGCTTTGGCCTGAGCCGGTGTACGGCGCCTTCGATGGCCGCCTCTTCGATGGCGCGGCGGTCGAGCGGTCCGGCGGCGGCGCGGCGGTTCAGAGCCTCGTGCAGGTAGATGACCATCACAACTCCGGTTTCCACCGCGATTCCGAACAGCGCGATGTACCCAACCCAGACCGCGACGCTGAAGTTGAATCCCATGAAATATTGGAGCAGCAGCCCTCCCGTCATCGCGTACAGACACGGCAGGATCAGCACCGCAGCCTCGAGCGCGGAATTGAACAGGGCATAGAGCAGGACGAATATCACCCCAAACACGATCGGCAGGATAAAGGCCAGGCGCCTTCGCGCGCGCAGCTCGAATTCATACTCGCCCGACCATCGCACCGTGTAACCGGGCGGCAGATGCAGCTTCGCATCGAGCACCTCCTGTGCCCGTTTGACGTAATCGCCGTAGTCGGTGGTCGCCAGATCGAGGTACACGTAACCGGTCAGGCGGCCGTCCTCGTCGCGTATCATCGACGGTCCCTGGTCGATGCGCACTTTAGCGACTTCTCCCAGCGGAATCTGGGCTCCGGCCGGCGTCGCGATCAGGACCGACCTGAGCGAATCGAGATTGTCGCGATAGTCCTGGAGATAGCGCACGTTTATGGGATATCGCTCGCGCCCGCGCACCGTAGTCGCGATATCCTCGCCGCCGATTCCCGAGCTGACTGCGAGTTGGATATCGCCAACCGTAAGCCCGTAGCGCGCCGCCGCGTCGCGATCCGGCTCGACATCGATGTAGAAGCCCTGGGAGACGCGCTCGGCGAAAACCGCGCGCGTATCCTTTACGGAGCTCAGCAGCTCCTCGATCTCCGATCCGATGCGTTGAATCTCATTGATGTCGGGTCCCTGCACCTTGAGCCCTACCGGGGTTTTTATTCCGGTAAGCTCCATGTCAAGCCGGTTCTCAACCGGCATCGTCCAACTGTTCGACAGCCCGGGAAACTGGAGTTTGCCGTCCATGTCGGCGATCAGGCTTTCGTATGTCACTCCCGGCGGCCACTGGTCGCGCGGCTTGAGCATGATCGTGGTATCAAACATGTCGATAGGCGCGTTGTCGGTCGCGCTGTTCGATCTTCCCGCGGTTCCGAAGACGCTCGTCACTTCGGGAAAATCGCGGATGATCTGATCCTGCTTTTGCAGCAGGTCGCTGGCGGACGTAATCGAAATGCCCGGCAGCGCGGTCGGCATAAAAAGCGCCGATTCCTCGAATAGAGGCGGCATGAACTGGCTTCCGAGCCTGAACGCCAGCGGTAGAGTTGCCGCCAGAAAAACCAGGTTCGCGGCGATCGTTGCCCCCCGATGCCTGAGGCACCACTTGATTATCGGCAGATAGAGCCGCTGAAAAAAACGCGAAACCGGATTTTCCGACTCGGGCCTGAGCCGCCGCCCCCTGACCAGCAGGATCATCAGCACCGGCACGACCGTAATCGCGAGCACCGATGAGAACGTGATCGCCAGCGTCTTGGCGTCCGCCAGCGGCCGGAACATCCTTCCCTCCTGCGCTTCCAGCAGAAACACGGGGAGAAATGACACCACGATGATTATCAATGAGAAGAAGATCGGGCGCCCGACCTGCTTGGCCGCCTCGAGCAGGATCTTCCGGCGGTCCGCCTCGCCGACCGCCCCCTCCGACCGCTGCCGCTCCGACAGATGCCGGTAGCCATTCTCCACCATCACGATCGACGCATCGACCAGCACGCCGATCGCCAGCGCCAATCCGCCGAGGGACATGATGTTGGAGCTGACCTGGAAGAAGTACATCGGAATGAATGTCGCCAGAACCGCGATCGGCAGCGTCAGAATCGGTATGAGCGCCGACCGCAGATGAAACAGAAACACGACAATCACCAGGCTCACGATGATCGCTTCTTCGTACAGTTCGCGCTTGAGGGTGTCGATTGAAGCCTCGATGAGCCCCGACCGATCGTAGCCGGCCACGATCTCGACGCCCGCCGGCAGGCTCTTGCTGATCTCCTCGATTCGCGCCTTGACGCCGTTGATGACGTTGAGCGCGTTCTGCCCGTAGCGCATCACCACGATTCCGCCGACGGCCTCGCCTTCGCCGTTCCATTCCGCGACACCCTCGCGCAGGTCGGGCCCATAGGTCACGACCCCAAGGTCACGCACCAGCACAGGGGTGCCGTTGTTGGTCGCGACCGCGATCTTCTCGAGATCGTCGAGCGACTTGATATATCCGGTGCCTCGTACCAGGTAGCCGGCGCCGCTCATCTCGAGCATCCGGCCGCCGACTTCGTTGCTGCTCTCGCGGATCCTGTCGATGACGGTTTGCAACGGAACGTGGAGAGCGAGCAGGCGGCTCGGATCGAGCTTCACCTGATATTGCCTGACGAATCCTCCGATCGTCGCGACTTCGGCAACGCCGGGGACCGTCTCCAGCGCGTAGCGAACCTGCCAATCCTGCAGACTGCGCAAGTCGGCGAGGTTGAGATTATGGCGGCGATCGATGAGCAGGTACTCGTAAACCCATCCCGCTCCCGTCGCATCCGGGCCGATCACCGGATTTGCTCCGAGAGGAAGCTGGCCCTGGATCTGCTGCAGATACTCGACCACGCGGCTTCGTGCCCAATAGATGTCGGTGCCATCCTCGAACACCACGAACACGTACGAGTCATTGAACATCGTCTGCCCGCGGACCGCCTTGACCCGCGGCGCCGCCAGCATCGCGGTGACGATCGGATAAGTCACCTGGTCTTCAATCAGGTTGGGCGGCTGCCCCTTCCACTCGGTGTGAACGATGACCTGCACGTCGGATATATCCGGCAGCGCATCGAGCGGAATTCTGCCGAGCGACCAGATTCCGCCGAACACCAGCGCGGCGACGGCGGCAAAAACCAGGAAGCGGTTTTCATTGCACCAATCGATGGTTCGTTCGATCATCGCGCTTCCCTCCGGCTTACATCGCCATCGATCCGGAGACTGAGAGGTTGAATTGTTTGCCGGCGATCGGCCGTCCTTCTTTTGATGCCGCTATGGTGACCTGCCATGAACCGCCGCTTGCGAGCTCGATCGCGCCGGAGTACGTGCCGTCGCCGCGGTCCGAAAGATTCGCTTGCGCGCGCATCGCCGCCATTCCCATCGCCGGCATCGCGGCCATATAGAACGTCACCGAGACCCGCGCTCCCGTTATCGGCTTGCCCAGGCCATCGCGAAGCGCGACCACCAGCTTGTTCGAGCCCCGGATCGGAGGACTTGGATCGGTAGTTAAGGTCGCGCTGGACGCGCCTTCCTGCGCATCACCCGCGGGAACGCCCACGCCGGGTGGAGGCGGAGCGAAGGTGCTGGCCGCGGCTTGCAACTGGCTCTCTGAATCGATGAGAAAATTCGCCGAGCTCACGATTCGATCGCCCGCGCGCAGCCCCTTCAGGACCTCGAAACTGTGACCGAGGTGCGCGCCCAGCTCGACCTCGACCGGCGTCAGGTAACCGTCGCCGCGATCGACAAACGCGACATTGCGCAGGCCCGTGCGCAACACCCCCGAGTCCGGTATCACCAGCCCCCGGCCCAACCGGCGAGTGATGGCGACGTTGACGTACATACCGAGCTTGAGCAGGCGATCGGGATTGGCGAAGCTGCATCGGACGCGCACGGTGCGCGTCGCCGGATCCATCGCCTCCCAGATGAAATCGACCCGGCCCGGAAAGCTTCGCCCCGGATAGCCATCAACGGTCACGGTAACCGGGTCGCCAACTCTCACCTGCGCGATCTGGTCCTGGAACACCGCCGCGTAGATCCACACGCTCGACAGAGTGGTGATCGCGTAGAGCCGGGCGTCCGGCTGTGCGTACATGTTGGGCAGGACATTGCGCTCGACCACGTAGCCGGTGAGAGGCGAATCGATCTCAATCGCATCGCGCACGGTGCGCTCGCGCTTGAGCCGCGCAATCTCGGTCGCCGGCACGCCAAAGTGCTTAAGGCGCTCCAGCGCATCGCCCGAAAGTGAAGCCGCTCCATCCGCAACACCGCTAACCGTGCTGGTGCGCAACCGATCGGCGGCATTAAGCGCGATGAGATATTCATTCTCGGTGTTAAGGAGGTCCGGACTGTAGATGGTGAAGAGCGGCTGGCCGGCATGCACGGGCTGATAGGTCTGATTTACGAATACCTGCCTGATCCATCCCGAAAACCGGGTCTGCACCGTGCTTTCAAGTTGCTCGTCCGGCTCGACCAGGCCCGTGGTTTCCATTCGTCCGTCCAGATCCTTTTCCTCGACTACGGCCGTCTGCAGGCCGATAAGCTGGCGGCGCTCCGGAGAAAGGCGGATCGGCGCCAGGCTCGTTTGCGCGAGGACGATTCTCGCTGTCAGCCCCAGCAGAATCGCGATCGCGAAAGCCAATGCCCTCGACGGATATTTCATGACTGTTCACCAATTATCTGCTTGACCCGCGCGACCGCGATTTCGTGATCCGCAACCGCGCGGTAATAGCCCTCGCGCAGATTCAGCAGGTCGTTGACCGCCGACAGCAGCGTTTGAAAATCGACCTTGCCGGTTCGATAGGCTGCGCGCGCGGATTCCAGCGTCGCCTCGCCCTGCGGAATCAACCCGTCGCGATAGAGCGTCACAATCCGATCCTGGGTGTGGACTGCGACCATGTTGCTCCGCAGGTCGGACAACGCGGCCAGCCTGGTCGCGTGGAGCTGGCTATGGGCCGCGGCTTTTTCTTCCGCCGCCTGTTCGACCGCAGGAGTCTGTTTGCGCCAGAAATACAGGGGAATTTTCGCGCCCACGGTCAGCATGTAGTAGTCGCGGAAACCCGGACCGGTTTTGTCGTATTGGTAGCCGATGCTGAAGTCGGGCCAGTAGTTGCGATGCGCCAGTTCAAGCGAAGCCTGGCTGCTCGAAACCATCGCCCGCGCCATCCTGACCTCTGACGATGCAGTGTCGGCTGCTTGGCCAAGCTGCGCGTCGTCGAGCTTCAGAGCGGTAGGCGTCACGGATGCGATCTCGATATCGCGCGAGTCTCCCTCCCGTCCCAGCATCGCCTTCAGGCTCGCCTCGGCCGACTCGATATCTTCGCGATTTGTCTCGAGGTCCTTGACGATGGAGGTCGCGGCAAGCTGAGCCTTGAGCACGTCCTGCTGCTGGCCCATCCCCGTGCGGTACTGCTGCTCGGCGGTCTGTTCGATCGTCAAAAGCTCGTCGCGTGTTTGTTGAAGCAACTGGGCGGATTGTTCGAGATAAAAGAGGTTGAACGCGGTCTCGCGTACTTTTTCCGCGATGCGCCTTTCCGTCGACTCGAGGCTCGCGCGCGCATATTCCGCATCCTTCTCCGCTCGTTGCGCGCGAAGCTTAAGTTTGCCGGGACCGGGGATGTCCTGGGCGGCGCCGAATCCGGTGTAGTAAAAGTCGCTGGTCTCGTAGCCTGAAGCGGGCGCTGGGCTGCCGACCGTAAACTCCTGCACAAACACCTGCGGGTCGTCGAGCGTTGCGACCTGCCGCGGAATTTTGGAAGCTCCGCGCCATCGGCTGCGCGCCGCGGCAATCTCGGGATTTGAGCGCATCGCCTCCGCCACCAGCGCATCGACACTCGTCGGCGATAGACTCGAATCGCCTGCCGAAGCCTGTCCGCGAGCCGGCGCGGTCAACAAAACCGTCGCAAACAGCGACGCCAGCGCGTAGCTGAAGATCGAACGCTGAAAGCCTGCGTACGACGCCATTTTTCTCACCTATCGTTCTCGGCCATGCGGAAGGCTCGTTGCCCGCTGCATGGCAATTCGAACCGGGCGCGTCATGCGCCCGGCAGCCGTGTGCATCGGGGACCTTCTCGCGCCGCTGGCAGGCGGGCGCTAACGGCCTCGACGCGCTAAAGGACCGCGATCGGCGAGATCAGATTTGGAGACAACAGAGATTTTCGGGGGACGGCGCCAGTCCGGGAGGTGCGTGGACTTCCGTGAACGCCCATCGATCCGCTTGAAGATGAGGAACCGAAACGGCGATTCCGCTTGAGATTGTCCGCTGGAAATGGTCCGGCGCAAAGTTGTGAACGGGTACAACTTCCTGCGCGCTCTGGCCGCTCGCCGTCTGACAACAGTGCAGCGCTTTGGCCGACTGTCCCGCACTCGCGCACCCGGCACCGCAGCACGCGGTCGTATTGAACCCGGGGAGCCCCGCGCAGGCCGGGCCGTATGCGCTGATCAGCAGAAGGAACGCCAGCGCAAAAGTGACAATCCGGCGTATCACACAGCGGAGCGTATTCGAGGCAACGATCGCGCGCAACATCGAAGCTCCGTGCGAGGCGCGATCTGATTTGCTTGGGCCGCGCATTTGAATCCGTCGGTTCATGCAATCGCTATCGCGCCTGCCGAGCCGATAACTATGAAGGCCCTCCGCATAGTATAAAGGCTAGGACCAGTTGCGGATTGTGGCAATCGAAAGACATGACCCGGTAAAGGAGGATTACGTATGAAATCGCGTATCGTGACTCTGGCGGCCACCGCATTCTTGCTGATGCTTGGGGTATGGACGTTTTCCTCTCACCAGGCCTTGGGCCAGCAGACTACTGTCACCGATGACAATCTGGCGCAGGCGATCGCTAATGCAAAAACGCCGGCCGACCACGAAGCGATCGCCGAGTATTACGACAAAGAGGCCGCTGAGAACGAAGCGAAGGCCAAGCTGCATCTTTCGGCGGCCAAGAGTTACGAGGCCTTCAAGTCGATGAAGCCGGTCGGGATGGCCAATCATTGCGAGAACCTGGCGAAGGCGTTTCAGAAAGCCGCCGAACAGGACAAAATCCTCGCCGCCGCGCATCGAGCGATGGCAAAGCAAGCCGGGTAAATCGGAATGTATCGCAAAGTGGCGGGGCAGATCGCGGCGGAAAGCCGCCGGACAACCCGCGACAATTCGGTCCGGCGATAGTCGTGCGCGCATGGACCGGTCTGCCGACCGGTCCGCGGCGCGCACACCGCTGCACTCGGCGTCCTCACACGGAAGAATCCGCGAAACGCAAGCGCGCGCATCGGCGCGCTCTCGCGCCACTTCTCTTTGTTTTCCAAGTGAGTTATGAATTCCGGAATAAACCACTCAAGTTGAGAGTAGCCGATGGATTTTTCGCTAAGCCCGAAGTCTGAAGACCTCCGCAAACGCGTCGCCGCGTTTATGGATCAGTACGTCTATCCCGCCGAGAAGGAAGTGCTGGCCCACGAGCGCGCCGACTCTCACGAAGAACATCCGATTATGAAAGACATCAGGAAGAAGGCCAAAGCCGAAGGGCTTTGGAACCTCTTCCTTCCCGACAAAAAGTTCGGCGCCGGCCTCAATAACCACGAGTACGCTCCGCTCTGCGAGCTGATGGGCCGCAGCCCGCTCGGCGCGCGCGCCTTCAACTGTATGGCGCCCGATACCGGCAACATGGAAATTCTTGCGGAGTTCGGCACTGACGAGCAGAAACAGCGCTGGCTCAAGCCCTGCCTCGATGGTGAAATCCGCACCTGTTTCTCGATGACCGAGCCGGATACTCCGGGATCAGACCCGACTCAGCTCAAGACCCGCGCCGTCCGCGAGGGCGATTACTATGTGATCAACGGGCACAAGTGGTTCACCTCTGGCGCAATCGGCGCGGCCTTCGCAATCGCGATGGTGGTGACCGATCCGGACGCCGAGCCTCATCGTCGCGCCAGCCAGATTATCGTTCCGACCGATGCTCCCGGCTTCAACCTGGTACGCCCGGTTCCCGTGATGGGGCATATCGGCGGTGGCGGCCACTGCGAGATCATTTACAAGGACTGCAAAGTTCCGGTGACCAACATCCTCGGCCGCGAAGGCGACGGCTTCGCGATTTCGCAGGCCCGTCTCGGCCCCGGGCGGATCCATCACTGCATGCGAACGATTGGCATCGCCGAGCGAGCGCTCGAACTCATGTGCAAGCGGGCCAACACGCGATGGACCCACGGCAGCCTGCTCGCCGACAAGTCGAACATCCAGGAATGGATCGCCGAATCGAGAATCGAGATCGACTCGACGCGCCTGATGGTTATGAACGCGGCGTGGAAGATGGACACCGCGGGCAAGAAGGAAGCGCGCAAGGAAATCTCGATGATCAAGGTGATGGCGGCGAACATGGTGATGCGCGTGCTTGACCGCGCGATCCAGCTTTTCGGCGCCGCCGGCGTCAGCGACGATTTCCCGATCGCCCGCTTCTGGCGCGACAGCCGCGCCCTGCGCATCGCAGACGGTCCTGACGAAGTCCATCGCCAGACCATCGCGCGCCGCGAACTCCGCCAGTGGCAATAGCGCGATAACCGAGTCAGCATCTCAGGGCAGGGCGCTGAGAAGTCTCGGCGCCCTGCTCGAGGGTTCCCGCCTTCCACATACCTTCTCGCCACAGCCGCCCGGCTGCCGCCGGACCAGGCACCACCACCTCGAGGGCAGGACTCGCGCGTGTAGCGCAGGCATCGGCTTTTTTGGCATACATCTTCAAATGGCAAACTCGGTGGGCATAACTCCGGAATTTGGCGACGTTCGTGAGGAAGAACAGCTCGATTGGTCGAAGCTGGCCGCATATCTGCGCGACAAGTTGCCCGACGCTGACCGGCCGCTGACCGTGCAGCAGTTTCGCGGTGGACATTCCAACCTCACCTACCTCCTTCGCTTCGGCGACCGGGAATGGGTGATGCGCCGGCCGCCGTTCGGGCCCCTGCCGGTCGGCGGACACGACATGAGCCGCGAGTATCGCGTCCTCTCCCGCGTGTGGCAGGCATTCAAGCCGGCGCCGCGCGCGATGGTGTTCTGCGACGATACCTCGGTAATCGGAGCGCCGTTCTTTGTGATGGAGCGCCGCAAAGGCCTGCTGGTCAGGATGCGCCAGCCGCTTCCGCCTGAACTCCCCAAGGATCCTCCTTCGCTGCGGCGGTTGTCCGAAGCGTTCGTAGATACCCTCGCCGACCTCCACGCCGTGGACTACAAAGAGATCGGCCTCGGCGAGTTCGGCAAGCCGGAAGGATTTCTGAAGCGGCAGATCACCGGATGGATGAGCAGGTGGGAGAAGGCGAAAACGCGCGAGGTGCCGCTGATGGAAAAGCTCGGCGCATGGTTTCTCGAGAATATGCCCGAGTCTCCGCCGCCGGCGCTTATCCACAACGACTTCTACCTGCACAACGTGATGATCGACTTCAACGATCCGGGGAAGATCGTCGGCGTGTTCGATTGGGAGATGGCCACCATCGGCGACCCGCTGGTGGATTTCGGAACCTCGCTCGGCTACTGGCGCGAGAAGAGCGACCCCGAAGATTTGCTTGCCACCGGAGAAGGCGAAGTACACACGCTTGCGCCGGGCTTTATGTCGCGCGATGAGCTCATGCAGCGTTACGCGAAGCGGACCGGACGCGACCTTGCCAATATCCCCTTTTACTGGGCGTGGGCGCACTGGAAGAACGCGACCGTGGTTGAGCAGATATATGTGCGCTACGTGCGCGGACAGACCACCGACCCGCGTTTTGCCAACATGGGCACTCACGCTCCAGCGCTTGCTTGCGCCGCAGCTCGTATCGCGCGAAGGCTGGGCTTCAAGGACTAGTCCCCGCCAGGGCAAGGACAGCGTGCCCTTCGTGCTACCCGGTGTTTTTGCGGGTTGATGGAGAAATCGGCATCGCGCAAAAGTTTCAATTTGCGACCTTCGCACCCTTTTCGCGGCGGGGGAAACTGCGCTATCTAAAGGGATCGAAGGCTGGACTGACCCACGCCTTATCCGGAGGATAATTCTCCCTTGCACGCTTTCAACTACGAATCTCCGTCCACGCTCGCCGATGCGCTCAAGTTGATGAAGGCGCATGGCGAGAAAGCCCGCCCGTTGTGCGGCGGCACCGACCTCCTGATCCAGATGCGCGCGGGTGTTCGCCAGCCCGAGTTCGTCGTCGATATCAAAAAGATCAAGGAGTTGCGCGAGCTGAAGTTTAGCGCCAGGGCAGGGTTGCGGCTGGGCGCGGCAGTCTCGTGCATCGATATCGCCGAGAATGAGGAGATGCGCCGGAATTACCCGGGCCTGACCGAAGCGGCTCACCTGATCGGATCGCTGCAGATTCAAAATCGCGCGTCGGTCGGAGGCAATCTCTGCAACGGTTCCCCCGCGGCGGACAGCACGCCGGCGCTGATCGCGCTCAAGGCGCGGGCGCGAATCGCCGGGCCGCGCGGCGAGCGCGAAGTGCCGGTTGAAGAATTCGTCGTGTCCCCGGGACGCACGGTGCTGAAGCCCGGGGAACTGCTGGTGCAGCTTCTGATCCCCGCTCCCGCGCCCCACTCCAGCGATGCCTATCTGCGTTTCATCCCGCGCAACGAAATGGATATCGCCGTCGTCGGCGTCGGCGCGTCGGTGACGCTCGATGGCGACAAGGTTAAGGCCGCGCGAATCGGTCTGGGCGCGGTCGCCGCGACTCCGCTGTTCGCGCAGAAAGCATCGGAGTCGCTGGCCGGAAAGAAGCTGGATGACGCGGCGCTGGAGACGGCCGCACGGCTGGCCAGCGAGGCAAGCTCCCCCATCGATGACATGCGCGGGACGGCTGAATATCGACGTCACGTAACCGGCGTGCTGACGCGGCGTGTCCTGACAATCGCGGCGGAACGCGCCCGCAAACGCTAACGCGCAAGAGGCGAAAGAAGAATGTCCAAGAAGACGCTGGTTGAAACCACCATCAATGGCGAAGCGGTCGAGTTTCTCTGCGAACCGCGCCAGAGCCTGCTCGAATGCCTGCGCGATGTGCTCGAACTGACCGGCAGCAAGGAAGGATGCCTCACCGGAGATTGCGGCGCCTGCAGCGTGCTGGTTGATGGGCGTGCGGTGTGCTCGTGCCTGATGCTCGGGGTCGAGGCCCAGGGCAAGAATATTCGTACCGTTGAGGGGCTCGCCGATGGCACCGCGCTGCATCCCTTGCAGCAGAAGTTCCTGGAACATGCGAGCCTGCAGTGCGGAATCTGCACGCCGGGAATCCTGGTGTCTGCCACCGCTCTGCTCAACCGCAATCCCGACCCGACCGAACAGGAAGTCCGATACGCGCTGGCCGGGAACCTGTGCCGGTGCACCGGCTATGACAAGATAGTTCGCGCGGTGCTCGATGCGGCCAAAGCGATGAAATCGGGAGCGCGCCCGAACCGCGCCGCTTAACACGACTTGCGAAGCTCAGAGAGGTCATACCTATGGAAGCGACCACTTCTAACGGCAAGTTCAAGGTAATCGGCACCCGGCCGATCCGTCACGATGGGATCGACAAGGTTATCGGCCGCGCCAAGTACGGCGCGGACTATGCCTTCCCTGGCATGCTGTTCGGCAAGGTGCTGCGCAGCCCGCACGCGCACGCCCGGATCAAATCGATCAAGACCGACAAGGCCCTCAAGCTGCCGGGTGTGAAGGCGGTAGTCACCGCTGCCGACCTGCCGGAGGCCGCCAACCGGCTGGAGCAGGCGGGCGAGATGGCAATCAATCCGCACTATTTGTCGATGAACATCCTCGCGCGCGACAAGGTGCTCTACGACGGCCATGCCATTGCCGCCGTCGCCGCGACCAGCCCGCATATCGCGGAAGAAGCACTCAAGCTCATCGAAGTCGACTACGAAGTCCTCGAACCGGCGATGACGGTGGACGCGGCGATGAAGCCCGGCGCGCCGATTCTGCTCCCGGATCTCCGCAATCGCGAGGAAGGCGACAAACAGACCAACGTCGCGCAGCATTACCAGTTCAAGCGCGGCGACGTCGAAGCCGGCTTCAGGGCCGCCGATTACGTCGTCGAGCGCGAGTTCAACACCGCGATGGTCCATCAGGGGTACATCGAGCCCCACAACGCCGTGGGCATCTACAACGCCGACGGACAAGCGACGATTTACTGCTCGACGCAGGGAGCTTTCGATGTCCGCTCGTTGAGCGCCCAGGTGCTCGGCGTTCCGGTCGGCAAGATCAAGGTTGTCCCGGCGGAAATCGGCGGCGGATTCGGCGGAAAGACCACCATCTACCTCGAGCCGCTTTCCGTGCTGCTGTCCAAGAAGACCGGTCATCCCGTGAAGCTGGTGATGACGCGGTCGGAGGTTCTACGCGCCAGCGGACCGACCTCGGGCTCGAAGATCAAGGTGAAAATGGGCGCGACCCGCGACGGCAAAATTGTCGCCGCGCAAGTCTGGATGGCTTACGAAGCGGGCGCCTTCCCGGGATCTCCAGTCGGCGCCGGCGCCATGACCATCCTCGCTCCGTACACCATCGAAAACCTTCAGATCGACGCGTACGACGTTGTCGTCAACCGGCCGAAGACCGCGGCCTACCGCGCGCCCGGCGCCAGCAACGCCGCGATGGCCAGCGAAACCGTGATCGATGAGCTCGCGGAGAAATGCGGAATCGACCCGCTCGACCTCCGAATCCAGAACGGCGTCAAGGAGGGATCGCCGCAGGTAGTCGGGCCTCCGTTCAGACGCATTGGATTCATTGAAACCTGCGAAGCGATCAAGAACAGCGACCATTACAAATCTCCGCTCAGCGGCCCCTATCGCGGGCGCGGAGTTGCCTCCGGCTTCTGGTTCAATGCCGGCATGCAGTCGTCGGCCACCGTGAACATCCACACCGACGGCACCGCCAGCGTCGTAACCGGCTCGCCCGATATCGGGGGGTCGCGAGCCTCGATGGCAATGATCACGGCTGAAGTGCTGGGCCTGCCGGTAACCGACGTTCGGCCGCTCGTTGCCGACACGGATTCGATTGGACATACCGATGTCACCGGCGGAAGCCGCGTCACCTTCGCTACAGGAATGGCGGTGTACGAAGCGGCGCAGGATGCCGCCCGGCAACTGCGCGAGCGTGCGGCCAAGGTATGGGAGGTCAAGCCTGAAGACGTTGAGTTGCACGACGGCGTGCTCAGCCTGAAAGAAAAGGCCGAAGGCAAGGCGCCGATGACAATCAAGGAGATGGCAACCAAGCTCGCTCGTACCGGCGGTCCGATTATCGGTCGCGCCAGCGTAAACGCGCGCGGCGTCGGTCCCGCTTTTGCCACGACCTGCGTCGATGTCGAGGTCGACCCGGATACCGGCAAGGTTCAGATCCTGCGATGCACCATCGCTCAGGACGTCGGCAAAGCTATCCATCCAAGTTATGTCGAAGGTCAGATGCAGGGCGGCACCGCGCAGGGAATCGGATGGGGTCTCAACGAAGAGTACTTCTACGACCAAAAGGGAATCCTGCGTAACACTGGGTTGCTCGACTATCGGATGCCGACCTGCCTCGATCTGCCGCTGATCGAGACGATCTTGGTCGAGGTACCCAACCCCGGCCATCCTCTCGGAGTTCGCGGTGTGGGCGAAGTTTCGATTGTTCCGCCGCCCGCGGCTCTGGCGAACGCAATCTATCGCGCGGTCGGAGTACGGATGACTGAAACGCCGATGTCTCCGCCACGGCTGCTCAAAGCGATCCTGAAGAAGCGCGCGGCTGAGGAAACACAGTCGGCCGCGGCCGATTAACCATCGCAGAAGCGAACTGGATGAGAGCCGGGTCGTGAAGGCCCGGCTCTCCGTATTTTAAGTTATGGCGATCGCGGTGATTCCCGCTCTTTTGCGCAAATTTACCGACGGTAAAGAGCGCATAACTGCACGTGGCCGCAACGTGCGAGAGTTAATTGCCGATCTGGACCGTCAATTTCCTGGAATTGCCCAGCATCTGCTGGAAGGAGACGATCTCAAGCCGTCAGTGGCGGTCTCGGTCGATGGAGAAATCGGACCTGGAGGCGCGATGGAGCCGGTTGGCGACGAAAGCGAAGTCCATTTTCTTCCCGCTATCGGAGGGGGAGTTGAAAAATAATCAACTGGGAGGGATTTAGTTGGGCCCGGCGACCGCGATTTTTCGTTGCAAGCTGACGTCTATTGGGTAAAATACGAAGTGCTGGCCGGGGTTTGCCCCCCTTTTCCCGGTTGGCAATGGGCCGGGCGGAGCAATTCGCTCGGCCCCTTTTTTTCCTCGCGGCCGAACTTCGGTCAACTCATGAAAACTTCGCGGACGTGATTGGTGTCGTTGTACTCTCGCACCTGCCCGATGCGATCGCCGTCGAAGCGGAAATAAAAGTGGTATCGGTTCGCGTACTTCTTTCCGTTTGCGGCCGTCGTATCCGACTCCGCCTGGATCGCGACGTGAGGGCCTTCCGCAACTACCGTGTGGAACTTCAGATTCAGTCCATTCGGGAACATCGCCTTCAGCGTCGCAGGCATCGCCTTGAGAAAGGTATCCTTGCCTTTCATCGGCGCGACTCCGGGCAATCGCCCCATCATCTCGAATTCGAATTCGTTGGCCAGCAAGCCGTCGAGGACCTGCGGATCGGGCTTTTCGAGATTCTTGAGAAAAGTGAGCGCGCGGTCTTTCTGTTCCTGAAGATTCATCGGCAATTCTCCGTCGCGACGCGAAATCAGCCGCGAGCGCGCAGCACCAGCACCGAGCACGGCGCATTGCGGACCAGCTTTTCGGTAACTCCGCCGATTAGCGCATACTCCGAGCCGCTGTGCCCGAACGCGGGCAGCACGATGAGATCGATGTTGCGCTCTCGGGCGTATTGAGCAAGCTGAGCGGCCGGCGGTCCGGTCAGAACCGCGGTCGTCACCTTATCCGAGTTGCCGAGCTCGTCCTTTTTCAGGCGAGCGAGTTCTTCCTCCGCCTGCTCCTGCATCGCGGTCTCGCGCATCAACTCCCGCGATCCCTCGAGGATGTTGAAGTGGTGGCCGACGACGTGCACGATGTGCAGTTCGCCGTTGACGTCGCGAGTCAGTTCCCACGCGTTGCGCAATGCCTCGGCCGAATGATCTGAAAAATCAAGCGGCGCCATTACCTTTTTTACGTTTTGAATCATGATGCCTCCCGGGAACTCCTGCAATTATCACGGGATTCATCGCGGCTGCAAACCCGAACGAAACTGTGCAATTATCGCGTCCGTTATCGAACACGGCGCGATTAAGCGCCAGGAGAGGCTGCCAGATGAAAGCAACGGTTTTTCACGGTCCCCGCGATGTCAGAGTGGAAACAGTTCCCGACCCAACCATCAAATCCCCCACCGACGCAATTGTCCGGATCACGCGCGCCGCAATCTGCGGGTCCGACCTCCACTCGTACCACGGCAGCCAGCCGGTCGTGCCCGGCTTCGTGTTGGGACACGAGGGCGTTGGGGTGGTGGAAGAACTCGGAAAGGGCGTAAGCCATCTGAAAAAAGGCCAACGCGTTGTCGTCGCCGGCGCGGTTGCTTGTGGAGAATGCTTTTTCTGCCGCCGCGGCCAGGTTGCACAGTGCTCGGTAAGCGGAGCAGCCGTGTTCGGCTACGGCAAGAACTTCGCTGGCACCTTCGGAGAGATCGGCGGCGAACAGGCCGAGGCCGTGACTGTCCCGCTTGCCGACTACACCTGCTTTCCGCTTCCCGATTCCATCCCGGACGACGCGGCGGTGTTCCTGGCCGACATCCTTCCTACTGGTTACTTCGGCGCGCTCAATGGCGACATAGAGCCGGGCGATACCGTCGCAATCTTCGGATGCGGTCCGGTTGGATTGTGCTCGATTATCACGGCGCAGCTTTTCGGGCCGGCCGAGGTTATCGCGGTCGATAATTTCCCCTATCGCCTCGACCTCGCGCGAAAGCTCGGGGCAACCGCCGTAAAGGTCGACGAAGCGCAGAAGTACATCCTCGAGCGCACTGACGGGCGCGGTGCCGATGTGGCGATCGAGGCCGTGGGCCATATTTCCGCCCTCGAAGCCGCCTTTCAGGCAGTGCGCGGCGGCGGCACGCTGTCGATGGTCGGCGTGATCAGCGATCCATCAATCAGCTTTCCGATGATGGCGGCGTTCATGAAGGACCTCACCTTCCGCACTGGCCTCGCCAACATCCGCAGCAACATCCCGCATCTCGCCAAGCTCATGGAACGCGGCAAGATCGACCCGCGGCCGATCGTCAGCCATACCCTTGCGCTCGACGAAACGCCGTATGGCTACAAGATATTCGATGCGCGCAGCGAGGGCGCGCTCAAGGTGTTGATCAAACCCTGACCCAAGGAGCCGGCAATGGCTGAAGGAATTGTAAAAACCCGAATCGAAGGCGAGATCGCCTATATCGGACTCAACCGGCCTGAGAAGCGCAACGCCGTAAGCGGCGAGATGCTCGAAGCTTTGCCGCGCGCCCTAGTCGAGGTGAACAAGCCCGAGGTGCGCGCGATCGTTCTGTACGGAGAGGGCGAAGTATTCTCGGCCGGCATCGATTTCAAATCTCTGACCAGCGACACCGGCGCATCGTCAGGATCGGGCGGGGGTCCGGACCTCGCGCGCTTTCGCCACTTCGTGGGCGAATCGCAGGCGGCGCTCAACCGGCTTGAAACGATCGAGAAACCGGTGATCGGCGCTATCCATGGCTATGCGGGCGGCCTCGGCCTGGAAATCGCGCTGGCCTGTGACGCGCGGATCGTCGCGAAAGGCACGCGGATGGGGATGCCGGAGGTACGCGTCGGCCTGGTGCCCGACGTCGGCGGAACGACACGGCTGACGCGCACGGTCGGATACGCGCGCGCGAAGGAACTGATCATGACCGCGCGGCTTATCGACGCCGATGAAGCGGAACGAATCGGACTTGCGAACCGCGTGGTCGAACCCGGCGCTCATGTTCGCGCGGCTGAAGAGTTGGCGCGCGAGATGGCCCGCAACGCGCCGGCTGCCGTCGGGCTCGCAAAACGGATCATCGATCGCGGCCACAGCCTCGACAAGATGACCTTCATGGAACTGGAGATACTCGCGCAAAGCTCGCTTCTGATGACCGAGGACTTCCGCGAGGGAGCCCGAGCCCTGGCGGAGAGGCGCGAGCCCAAGTTCAAGGGGCGCTAAGCCGTATCTCGAAGCCGGTCTCGAAGGACTCGCCCGGCTTGACGACACGAAGGCCCGATTCAATCCCGCGGTTCGCGAGGTTGAACGCATCGGGCCCGCACGTGTACGGCTCGAGAGCGACTACTTCGCGATCCGGGGGCGCATACACGACGAATTCGCCGAACTCCGCCTCGGCGCGAATTTCGATCGCGGTCCGATTCGCGGGATTCACCAGGCGCGCGCAGGGATCGGCGAGGCTCCGAGCGGGGTCCAGCCGAAACGCATCGTCATAACTCTCGACGCCGAGCTTTCGTGGCTGGCGGAGGTCGTTCTTTCCGCGCAGAGCAACGGGAGAGCCCGTCGGGATCATTTTGTCATCCAGGGGCCATTGCGCGAGTGCCGCCGGCACCTGAACCGTCAGCTCTCCGCGCGCGCCCACACCTCCCGCCGGCGCATGAAAATACGGATGCGCTCCAAGGCCGAACGGCATCGGCTCCTGTCCGGTGTTCCTCAGCCTCGCGCGCACGCGCAGGCCATTGCCGACTTCGTAGTCGATTTCAAGAATGAATGGCCATGGCCAAATCCGGCGCAACTCGGCATCCGAGGATGAAACCAACTCTGTATGTACGTAATAGGGACCGCGCCGAGTTACCGCGAACGCGCAATTCCACGTGAGGCCATGGATAGAGTGGCCGCGCGCCGGCTCGTTGATCGGCAAGTCGATTTCCCTGCCACCGAATCTGAACCGGCCGCCCGCTACCCGCCCGGGCCATGGAAACAGAAATGGAATTCCGCTGCGAAAAGGATGGGCGCGCCAGGTTTCGATGTCGGGCGGACCCGCGATCACGTCGAGCGACGCGACCCGGTACTCGAAGCACTGGCATCCGAGATCGGGCGCGATTGTCGCACGCTCACTCTGGGCTTCAAGCGTTATGAACTCCACGGCCCCAGCGTAACGGACGATTCGCTTCAGCTCCACCCGCCGAGGAGGCGAGAGCGAGCAATTTCAGGCCTCGCTGCCCCGTACGGAAGCCGTTTTGATACAGGCCTCTCCTGTTCCGCAGATGCCGTCAATGCAACGGCGAACATGAAGCCGCGAGATACGCGGCTCGGACCTCGAAGATCCTTTGCGAAGACGGTGGTGGTGGCGATTGATTCAGTTTCTGTTTCGCTGACAGAAGGATGCCGGCCCGCCGCTGGCACGGAAGGAAGGATCCTCGCGAACAACCCTTCCCTGCCGGCGCGGCGGCCGAAGACTAAGCGCGGTCGCGCGGTCCTCCCCTGCGATCGTTGTTTCGCGCTTGGGCTTCGTTGACCTTGATTGGTCTTCCCTTGATGTCTCTTCCGTTCAGTTTCTTGATAGCGGCCTCCGCGGCTTCCTCGGATGCCATCTCCACGAAACCAAACCCTCTTGAGCGATTCGTCGCCCGGTCAATGATGACTTGTGAACTGTCTACCTTACCCGCTTCTGAAAATGCCTCCTGCAGGTCTTGATCAGTCACAGTCCAAGCCAGATTCCCAACATACAGTCTGCGACCCATTACCTTCTCCCCGGCGCCCCCCAGATTCTTGGCCCCACGAGCGCCCGCGCACTTTCCGGTTATCGCGAATACGGAAATTGTGTCGTTTGACCGATCGGTGGGACAAAGACGTCGACGGCGCGCACCTTACGAAAGTTGACTCTTTTATACCATCGTGATCGAGATAAATACAGGCATAATCGGACGGCAATTTGGGGGTTCATTGACTGTGAGTTGATAGTGGCCACAGGAAAGGAGCAAATTTAGGACTCCAGCCCCCAATTTGAAGCGAAAGACGCGAAAGTAACCGAACCAAAACGGCCAAATCCGCCTTAAAGGCGACGCCAAAAAGAAACAAAGTTTTATTTTGTACGGAGTCACCGCCCTCGCCCGCTCGCTCCGCGCGCCGACCAAATCCCGCCGCGCTTCACCCCTGCATCCTTTTCGCCCACTCGATCGCGCGATGGTATTGCCTGAATCCTTCCGCTGGAAATCGCCCCCGGAAAGCTGCTCTTCTCTTTTCAGCGATTTGCATCGCGAAGCCAATCGAAAAACCGCCTGGGTTCGGTTTTGGCGTGCATGATCGCGTAAGCGAATAATTAATGTGTGGAGATGTTCAATCTCAGATCGAGCCATCGCCGCTATTCAATTTATCTCATTCCAGATCGCGCTTGTGATGAAGATACAGATTATATAGGTTGAATCTTGTTTTTCGATCTGAATGAGGAGTCAATTGAATGCCACGTGCCAGTCTCGGCGGAGTAACTTCAGCTTTCGCGCGCATCCAGCGTCAGGCTCGCAGTGTACTTGCCAATTTGAGAGAACAGATTCGTGCCAAGGAAAGTGAGCTCAGCCGGCTCAAGCAGGAAGAGGCTCGGCTAAGTAGTCTACTCGGCGGGTCCCGAGAAGCGGCGCCCGCGCCGGAAGCCGGACGAGTTGGAAAAGGACGTATCAACTGGCGCAATGTGTTGAAGCAGATGCCCAAGCAGTTCACCGCGTCAGATGTACGCAAGGTCCGCGGGCTGAAGGACAAACGTCCCTCGGAAATCTTTGCCGCGATAACGCGATGGATAGACGCGGGTCTCGCCAAGCGCAAGTCGCGCGGAATCTATGAGCGCTCATAGTCCGTGGCCAACTCTGAGTAGTTCTTCGCCATCCTGAACAATCGACGGGAGGAAGGCCGAATGGCTTTCCCCATCGAACTCCCGCACTTCGGGCCTGCCCGCGGTCTAAGTCGGCGGGACGGAACCTTTTGACCATGGCAGTCAAGACTATTGAATGGCGCGCCGATTCGGTTCGGATGATCGATCAGCGATTGCTCCCGGGCCGCGAAGTTGTTCGGACCTATCGCGATTTCCGAGGGGTTGCGGAAGCGATTCGCACGATGGTTATTCGCGGGGCGCCGGCGATCGGCGTCGCCGCCGCGATGGGTGCCGCGTTGGGTCTTAAAGGTTTTGCGGGTGAGAAGGCCCTGACACGTTTCAAACTGGTGTCCAAAACTCTTCGCGCCACTCGCCCGACCGCGGTCAACCTCGCCTGGGCCGTAGACCGAATGGAACGGGTGCTTGAGGCCAACCTGCACCTCGACAAAGACCATCTGTTCCGCCGGATGCGAGAGGAAGCGCTTGCGATCTATCGTGAAGACCTCGCGGTGAACAAATCGCTCGGCCGCTATGGCGCCGAACTGCTGGCAAGCCCGGCTACAGTCCTTACTCATTGCAACGCCGGGGCTCTAGCCACCGCCGGATACGGCACCGCGCTTGGTGTGATTCGCGCCGCGCGCGAGGCGGGCAAAAGGGTGGCCGTGTATGCCGATGAGACCCGGCCCTTCCTGCAGGGCTCCCGCCTCACCGCGTGGGAACTGCGCAAGGATCACATCCCCGTCACCGTCATCGCCGACAACATGGCGGCTACGGTTCTTGCCAAGGGACGCGTGAACTGCGTGATCGTGGGAACCGACCGCACCGCGGCCAACGGCGACGTGGCCAACAAGATAGGCACCTATCCGCTTGCCGTCATGGCGCGCCGCCACGGCGTGCCCTTCTATGTGGCGGCGCCGTTGTCTTCTATCGACCTGAACTGTGAATCAGGCGAGTCGATTCCGATCGAGGAACGAGACCCGAAGGAAGTTGTCGAATTCGCCGGGAAACGAGTCGCTCCGAACGGCGTCGCGGTATTCAACCCGGCCTTCGACGTCACTCCCGCCGAACTTGTCACCGCGATCATAACCGAACGGGGAATCGCCCGCCCGCCTTATTCGCAGAGCCTGCGGGAATTGAAGGATAAGGGCTAACCGCCGAAAGCATAAAGGCGCCCGGATGGCTTCCGCCTTCCGGGCGCCCCCTGTTATCAGCTCCCTGATTTTACTCGTCGAGATGATCGAGGTACTCGGCGAGACCGTAGCCCACTTTGTCTCCCCATCGCCACTCGGTCATGCCTTCGGCGATTCGCGTCACCATCCCCGCACGGCGGTTGCGCAGCGGAATCATCGAGATGACCTTGCCCGTGATGACGATCGGGTCGTTGCTCGCCTCGGTTCGGATGGTTGCCTTTATTTTGTCGTGCAGCTTTTGTTCGCCGACAAATTCCGTCTCAATTTCGACTTCACGAACGTTCAGAGTCGGCTGTCCTTTTCGCGCGATGAATCCGCCCGGATGCTGGCTGCCGTCGCGATTCACGGTAACAGTAGCCATCCCGCCGAGCCCTTCATCGAAATTCATCGTCAGCCATCGGTAGTATTTGGGCGCCTGCCAATAGCGAGGCCCCCAGCTATGGTCGCGCAGGCCCAATCCGTCGAATTTGTATTCTTTGTCTCCGATCTTGATTGTCCCGGTGGCGTGCCCGAGCTGTTCGAGATGGCCCTTGGCGAACTGCATGCCGGGGTCGCCGTCATTTTTCGGAGAGACCCATCGATCTCCCTCCTTCTCGCGCAGTTCGCCGCCCCATCCGGGCGCGGTCGCACGATAATCGAGATCTATGCTTGCGCGCGTGTAGGGATTGCTCTTGAACGCTTTGGCGGGATCCGCCATCTCCAGCGGATTTTTGAGCATGCATACTTTCCCGGAATAGGTAACGCGATGATGCTCGAACGGTTTGATGACCTGGAATTTGAGCCCGCCCGCATCGTGCGCATCGTTGTTCTTTATTTCCGGACGCTGGAACATGAAGCCGACCGTCGCGTCCGGCAAGTACACGCATACGGTCATCTCGGCGTAGCCTTCGTTGGGACGATTACCCAGCCGGACGAACCCACCCAACCGCTGCCCGCGATCGAAGAAATTGTAATAGGCGCTCTCGTTGTAATTCGATTCGCCCGTGTTCTGATGCATCAAATCGTCTTGCTCGAGCAGGACCACCTTGCGTTCAGCCATCGTCGGTCTCCCTTGAACAGTCGTTTAAGGCCGTCGCGATCCGTTTATCACATCGGCAAGATTATGCCTAACCAGCGTTAGGCCAGCGCCCGGCTTGGCGGAAGCCAGCCTCGACCATAAACTGCGCGCATGGAACCTGTAATCACGGTAATCACGCTGGGGGTTTCGGATTTGAAGCGTTCCGTCGAGTTTTATCGTGACGGCTTGCATCTTCCAATTGCGAAAAGCTCGTCGGATGAAATCGCGTTTTTCCTGACTCGCGGCACTCTGCTTGCCCTGTTTCCCCGGGACGATCTCGCCGCGGATGCGGCGGTTGCCGGCGAAGGTTCAGGATTCCGAAGCTTTACGCTTGCGCACAACGTTGCCAGGCCTGAACAGGTTGACCAGATCCTGAAAGAGGCGGAGGGGGCGGGAGCAAGGATCGTCAAGAGCGCGCAAACCGCGAGCTGGGGCGGTCACAGCGGTTACTTCGCGGACCCGGATGGATTTCTCTGGGAGGTGGTTTTCAATCCTCATTCTCCCTTGCGCGAAGACGGCACCCTGGGCGTGCGGTGACATTTCGCCGTCCCGAGCGTCTCTCCGAAATCCTCTTCCCTCATGAGCGCGTGCCCGCCAGTTGCGCCAAGCCGTCGCCGAGCAGATTGAACCCGAGAATCGTCACGCCGATCGCAATTCCCGGCGCCATCGTCAGGTATGGCGCGACCAGCATGAACGCCCGGCCCGCATCGAGCATGTTGCCCCAGCTCGGCGTCGGCGGCATCGCTCCCAGGCCGAGAAACGACAAGGCGGCTTCGGCCGCGACGATGCCGCCGACGCCGAATGTCGCCTGCACCGCCATCGGGCCCGCGACCGCGGGCAGCAAATGGCGAATCACGACCCGCGACGGGGACGCGCCGAGGACATGCGCGGCCTGCACGTAATCGCGCTCGCGCAATGACAGAAGTTCCCCACGCACCAATCGCGCATAGGTAGTCCATCCCATCGCCGACAGCGCGACGATCAGATCGACTATTCCCGGGCCCAGGATCGCGGCCAGCGCAATCGCCAGCAGAATTCCGGGAAACGCGAGCACGATATCCACGGCACGCATGATCGTCTCGTCAATCCATCCGCCCGCAAGTCCCGCGATGGCGCCGACCAGGCTGCCGACGACAAGCGAAAGCGCGACCACTGAGAGCGAAACGCCGAGCGAAAGCCGCGCGCCGTACATCACCCGCGCGAATACGTCGCGCCCGAGCGCGTCGCATCCGAAGGGATGCCCGATGCCGGGGCGCGCGAGGGACTCGGCAAGATTGATCGCAGTCGGGTCCGACCGCGCGGCCAGAGGTCCCAAGGCTGCCACCAGCAGCAGCATCGCGACAATCGCCGTTCCGACGGTCAGGGACGGATTGCGCGCCATCCCTTTCATTCGAGCCTCACGCGCGGATCGACGATCCCATACAGCAGATCGGTTGCCATGTTCACGACTACGTAAGTGAACGCGAACGTGAGAACGCATCCTTCAACCAGCGGGTAGTCACGCGCGCCAATCGCGCCAATCAGCAAGCGTCCGATCCCGGGCCAGGAAAAGATCATTTCGGTGATCAATGCGCCGGTGAGCAGAGCGCCCGCCTGCAGGCCGACCAGCGTCACGACCGAGGTCATCGCATTACGAAGTCCATGGATGAGCAGCGCCGCCATCGCGCCGCGTCCTTTGCTCCGCGCGGTGCGCATATAGTCGCTTTCGCGAACCACAACCAGGCTCTGGCGGAGCATCCGCGCGATTACCGCGGCAAGCGCGGTTCCGAGCGTCACGGCGGGCAGCACCAGATGCGCCAGGCCGCCGCGCCCTGTCAGCGGAAACCATCGCAGGTCGAGCGAGAACACGATCATCAGCAGCGGCCCGAGGTAGATATGGGGAATGGATATCCCGAGGATCGCGAATCCCATCGCACCCAGGTCGGCAGGACCGCCAGGATTCGCGCCAGAGACAATTCCAAGCGGAAAAGCGACCAGCACACCAACCACGAGTCCCGCGATGGTCAATTCCAGGGTGGCGGGAAAGCGTTCCGCGATCAGTCCGGCAACCGGTCGATGATACGAAATCGACTCGCCGAGATTCCCGCGCATCAGGCCCGCCAGGAAATCCACATATTGCTCGCCGATCGGACGGTCCAATCCGAGCTGATGGCGCAGGCCGGCGACGTCGGCCGGCGCCGCGGTCTCCCCGAGCATCGCCACCACCGGATCGCCGGGCACAAGGTGGATCATCGCAAACGTAAGCGTTGCGACGCCGATAGCCACCGGCACGAGCGTGCCCAACCTTCGCAGAAGGTAGCGCATCACTGCGACGTCTCCGCGCCGGAGCGGCCCACGATCCTCACGCTGGCAAGCGATCGCAGGCTCCCGTTGGGATACGGCTCGAACCCGGCCACTTCGCGATTCAGCACGGTCACATTGTTGAGCCACCAGAGCGACACGTAGGGAAGGTCTTCCGCGGCAAGCTGCTGAACCTTCGCGTAGATCGCGCGCCGCCTGATGGGATCGATCGTCCGCATGCCCTCTTCGACGAGGAGGTCCATGGCGGCGTTGTTGTAGCGACCACGGTTCAGCCCGATCGGCGGCGTCATCCGGGAATCGAACACCAGGTAGTAGTGGTTGGGATCGTTAATTCCGATCCATCGCATCGAGGCAAGATCGAAGTTGCCGCTATTGAGGTCGCTCAGGAACGTCGCCCACTCATTGCTGCGAATCTCGACTCGAATTCCGACCCGCCGCAGCATCGCCTGTATCACCTCGGCAAGCCGCCCTCCCTCCGGCGTGGTTTTGTAGATGAGCTTGAGATCGCGCATCCCGTCGTCTCCGGCGCGATAGCCCGCTTCATCGAGGAGCTGCCCTGACTTCGCCGGATTGAAATCATAGGTGGTCACCGCGCCTTCATATGCCCAGTTCTCGGGCGCGATCATACCGGTGGCAATGCGCGCGGTGCCGCGCAGAAATGAATCGGCGATCGCCCTGCGATCGATCGCATACGCAATCGCGCGCCGCACGCGAAGATCGCTCAGGTCGCGGTTGCGAAAGTTGAACATCAGGTACTGATATGTGTCTCCCGGCGCCTCGTTGACGACGAGGTCGGACCGCGCGATCAGGTACGGAATGACTTCCGCCTCGATGTTATTGGGAGCGACGTCGCAGATTCCCTCCGCCAGTTCGAGCGCGCGCACCGTCGGGTCCGGCACGATCTTGAACAAGATCCCGCGCGGCATTTCGGGTCCGGCCGGCCGGTACGGGTTTCGCTCCAGCCAGACAGAATCGTCGCGCACATACCGCGTCATCCGGAACGCACCCGTGCCGGGCGGCGCGAGCGCGATGCTCTTGCGGGGCAAGGGTGTTCCTGCCGGCACGATCCCGTACGTTGCCATCTCCATCACCGGCGCATAGGGACGCACCGTCGTAATTACCACCGTGCGCTCGTCCGGCGTCTCCAGCGATTTGAGTTGTTCGAGGCCGGCGCGCTTGGGCGATGCTGACGAAGGATCGCGAACCGAATCGTAGGTGAATTTGACATCGCGCGAGGCGAGTTCGCGCCCATCGCTGAATCGGACCCCGGACTTGAGATGGAAGATTATATGCGTGTCGTCGGGACGCTCGATGCTTTCGGCGAGATCGCCAACGAACCGGCCGTTGCGGTCCACCTTCACCAGCGAGTCGAAGATCAGCTCGTTGATGCGCGAGGAGACCGCGTCGGTTGCGAAACGCGGATCGGTCGCGGTCGGCGAAGTCTCAATATCGACCTGCAGGTACCGCGACGGCGGCGGCGCCGGCCGCCCGCATCCGATCGCGGCGGCCCACAGCATCAACACGCCAACCGCGCGCCTGCCTCTCCCCATCCTCGCCCCCACGGGTCTTTGGATCATCGCGGATAGGTCAGATAATACCAGATGGCTGAGCCGTTCAGAGCGGGAGGTGTGTCATGTCCACCGGATGGCGCGACAAGGTCATCGTACGCCAGGGCGATTTGACCGAAGCGGCAACTGACGCCATCGTCAACGCCGCCAACAACGATTTGCAACTCGGCGGCGGCGTCGCCGGCGCAATCCGCAGAAAAGGCGGCCCGGCGATCCAGGAGGAATGCGACCGAATCGGCCCGGTTCCGCTTGGCGAGGCCGCAATCACGACTGCCGGCAACCTTCGCGCCCGGTACGTGATTCACGCCGCGAGCATGCGCCTGGGCGGGCGAACCACGGAGGAAAATCTGCGCGCCTCGACCCGCAACTCTCTCCTGCGCGCAAAGGAAAACAAGCTGCGCTCGATCGCTTTTCCCGCTGTAGGCACCGGAATTGCCGGTTTCCCTATGAATCGATGCGCCGAAGTGATGCTGGAAGAAGTTCGCGATCACCTGAGCGGGACGACTTCTCTGGAACGGGTAGAGTTCGTACTGTTCGATGCGCCGGCGCTCGAAACCTTCAACCGAACGCTGGCGGCCTTCTCGTAAGCGCCTGCGGCGGCGCTTCGACCATGATAATCTTCGCGGCAGCGCGCGCGGGCATTGCCCGTCAAGCAGGTCGAAGGCCGCCCCTTCGCGGGCGGAGAAACGGAGAGATTCGATGCGACGGCAGGTCGGAATAGTCGCCGGGCTCTGGCGTTACCCGGTTAAGTCGATGCTCGGCGAGCAAATCGCCGAAATGGAAGTCGGCCTTCGAGGGGCGGTTGGCGATCGCGCCTACGCGCTTCGCGAATTGGCGACTGGTCGAATCGTCAGCGCCAAGAAGTTTCCCGCGATGTTCGGGTTTCGCGCCGCATATGAGCATCCGCCCTTGGCCGGGAGCTTTATGCCCGTTCTTATAAAACTCCCGGATGGAAGGCGGATCCAGGCGGAAGACCCCGATGCGCCGGAAGCGATCGGGGCCGCGCTGGGTTCCAAGGTCAGGATCGAGCGCTGCGACGCGGCCGGCAGAGAGCGCGCCGGCATCGATCCAAAGACCGTGTTTGCCGATGTGCCCGTGGAGAAAGTGATTCCCGGACTGACGGCCGATACCATGCCGCCCGACTTCGGACTCGCACCTGGCACCTTCTTCGACTCGGCGCCAATGCACATCGTGGCGAGCGGCACCCTGCGCCATATGGCGAAGCTGGCCCCCGGATCGATCTTCGACCCGCGGCGTTTTCGCGCGAATATCTTCGTCGATACCGGGCTTGGCGCCGATCATTTCGTCGAGGATGAATGGGAAGAAGCGACGATCGCGATCGGCAAAGACCTCAAGATCATCAAACCTCGCGCCGCATTGCGCTGCGTAATGACCACCCATCCCCAGGACGATCTGCCGCGCGACTACGCCGTGCTGCGCACCGCCGCTCAGCATCATCGCGTTAACGTCGGGCTCTTCGCGCAGGTCGGCGCCGCGGGAACTATCCGGCTCGGCGACCCCGTCGTGATCGAGAGCTAGCGCCTTTCGATGATGGCAGCGGCGCGATGTGGACATCATCGGATGAGCGCTCTTGCTGCCCGGCGCGGCCGGGCGGACGATATGTCTCTGTCGCTTGATGCCTTTGTCTCTTCAGATAATTCGCGCCAATCGCGCGGCTGACCGAATTGCAGCCGCTCGCGATTGGCTTGCGGCGGCCAAGCCATCCGCTGAAGTTTTGGTGGTCGCTTCGTCGCGCGAGGCCGCGGACGATCTCGTTCGCGATCTCGCCTTGTCTCGCGGGGCTCTCGCCGGAATCCATCGGCTTACATTCAATCGCCTGTTGGGCCTGCTCGCGGCGGATGCGATGGCGGCCGCGGGCCTGGCGCCCGCAACCGGTCTCGCTGCCCAGGCCATCGCGGCGCGCGCCGTTTTCCATCTCACGCCGCTGAACAGGCTGAAGCACTTCGCTCCGGTAGTCGATCGTCCGGGGTTTGCCGATGCCCTCGCTCGCACCATCGCCGAGTTGCGGCTCGAAGGCGTGGACGCGGCCGCACTCGGGCAAACCGGCGAAGCGGGAACGGAGCTGGCCGCCCTGCTGGAGCGATTCAACGAGGAACTGGCCGCGGCGCGCCTGATCGATCGGGCCGGGATGCTGGCGATCGCCGTGGAAGCCGCCCGCGCCGGATCGCGTTTCGTCGGCATTCCCACACTTTTGCTGGACGTTCCGGTCGAGACGGCTCGCGAATGCGAACTGGCCGCGGCTCTGGCCGGACACGCGCCGAGTTTCATGGCAACTGTGCCGACGGGAGATGAACGCACCGCCGGCATGCTGTCGCGAGCGCTGGGGGTCGCGATCGAGGACTTGAACCGCAGGGATGCGGCGGACGAGACTTCGCTTGATTCCCTGCAGCGTCATCTGTTCTCCGATACCAACCCGCCCGAGCGGCCGCTGGATGAAACGGTGACGGTAACTTCCGCGCCGGGCGAGATGCACGAATGCGTGGAAATCGCGCGCAAGATTTTGCGCGAAGCCGCCGCCGGCGTCCGTTTCGATCGAATTGCCGTGCTGCTCCGCGATCCGGTTCGCTACGTTCCCTATCTGCAGGAGGCGCTTGCGCGCGCCAAAATTCCCGCGCATTTTTCGCGTGAAGCGCGCCGTCCGCGGCCCGGGGGCCGCGCGCTGCTCGCCCTGCTTGCGTGCAAAGCCGAAGACCTGTCCGCGCGCCGCTACTCCGAATATCTCTCTCTCGCGCAAGTGCCGATGGAAGAATCTTCCGCGGAGCCGGACGGAATTCATACCCCGGATGAATTGCTGGCGTTGAGCCTTGCTCCTGACCTCGAAACAAAAGAAGACGCCGCTGCCGGCGATGATCTGGAAGCGGCGGAGCGCCCGGTCCGCGCGCCATGGCGATGGGAGAAGATTATCGTCGATGCGGCGGTCATCGGCAGCGCGGACAGATGGAAACGGCGCCTTGATGGCCTCGAGAACGAGTTGCGCCGCCGCCGCGAGGCGCTGGAAAAGAAGGAAGGCATCGAGGCGCTTGAACGCCAACTCGCCGACCTTCAGGACCTGAGGCGCGTGGCACTGGAACATATCGCGATGCTGGCCGCTCTGCCGGCCAGCGCCTCGTGGGGAGAATGGCTTCATCACCTGCGCGGCATTGTCGCCCGCGCCATTCGCGATCGCGCAGCCGTCCTCGCGACTCTGGCCGAGCTCGAGCCGATGGCCCCGGTAGGCCCGGTCGGTCTCGACGAGGTGCGGATGGTGCTGGCGGAGCGGCTCTCGCGCCTGGAAGACCCGCCCGAGCCGCGACGATACGGAGCGGTGATGGTGGCGCCACCGCATCGCGCGCGCGGATTGTCATTCGAGGTCGTGATCGTCCCCGGCCTTGCCGAGCGGGTGTTTCCGCAAAAGCTCATCGAAGACCCCATCCTGCCCGACGCCGCGCGCTCCGCGGTGAGCGCCGCCTTGAAGCGCACCGAAAATCGGGTGTCAGCGGAGCGGCTGGCGCTGCGAATTGCCGCGGGAGCGGCGGAGCGGCGCGTGATGTTTTCCTATCCCCGCATCGACCTCGATCAAGGCCGCCCGCGCGTGCCCTCCTTCTATGCGCTCGAAATCCTGCGCGCCGCCGAAGGGCGGCTCCCCGGCTTCGACGAGCTTGCTCGCCGCGCCGCGTGCGAGCAGGCAATCCGGCTGGGATGGCCCGCGCCGGCATCGCCGGAAGACGCTATCGACGAGGCCGAATTCGATCTTGCGGTGCTGGAAAAGGTGGTCGATGCCGACCCGGAAACCACTCGCGGCGCCGCTCGCTACCTGCTGGATGCGAACGAATACCTGGGACGAGCGCTGCGCGCCCGGGCGCGCCGATGGCTCAAGCGATGGACGCCGGCAGACGGGCTGGTCGACCCGGAGGCCCCTACGCTCGCGGTCCTGGAACGCCATCAGCTCTCCGCGCGATCCTATTCGCCAACCGCGCTGCAGCATTTCGGCGCATGTCCGTATCGATTCCTGCTCCAGGCCATCCATCGTCTCGAGCCGCGCGAGGAACCCGAGGCGATCGAGATGATCGATCCCCTGACCCGCGGCGGAATGTTCCACGAAGTGCAGTATGAAGTTCTATGCGCCCTGCGCGCGGCCGGACTTCTGCCGCTCGATGCTCACACGCTGGCGCGCGGCGAAAAAGTTCTTGACGAAAAACTCGACCTGGTCGCGACGAAATGGCGCGAAGAGCTGGCGCCCGCGATCGAACGCGTATGGCTCGACGGCGTGGAAGAGATTCGCGCCGACCTGCGTGAATGGCTCCGCCGAGCCGCCGAAGATCCCGCGCGATGGAAACCCGAACGTTTCGAGTTGGCTTTCGGCCTGCCGGATCGCGATCAGGCGGACCCGGCAAGCTCGGCGCAGCCGATTGCGCTCGATGGGCTCAAGGTTCGCGGCTCAATCGATCTGGTGGAGAGCGCGCCGGGCCATGCGCTGCGCGTGACAGACCATAAAACTGGCAAGGTGCGCGCCGACAAGAGCTTCGTAATCGGCGGCGGCAAGATTCTCCAGCCCGTCATCTATGCGCTCGCCGCGGAACAGATGTTGGGCGCACCGGTCGAGGCCGGCCGGCTTTACTACTGCACCGCGGCGGGCGGATACGAGGACCGAATTGTAACGATCGACGAAGAATCACGGGCCTCGCTGCGTGATTTCGCGTCGATTCTTTCGGCCGCCCTCACATCGGGCTTTTTTCCGGCCGCCCCCGAGGCGGGCGAGTGCCAGTGGTGCGACTATCGCCGCGTATGCGGTCCGTACGAAGAAAGGCGAGCCTCGATCAAGCCCGAGGGGCGGCTTAAGGACTTGCGCAAGCTGCGCGCGATGCGATGAACGTAGCGGCCCACCAACCCGCCGATCAGGAAGTTCGCGATCGAATTCGGTCCGATCTCGATTCGACCATGATCATCGAAGCCGCCGCGGGCACCGGCAAGACCAGCGCCCTGGTAAGCCGCATCGTCGCGACGGTCGCCTCGGGCCGCGCCGAGCTTGGGCGCATCGTCGCGGTGACCTTCACCGAAAAGGCCGCCGGAGAACTCAAACTTCGCCTGCGCGAGGAGATCGAACACGCGCGCAAGGATTTGTCTCTCGACGAAGCTTCGCGCGCGCGCCTCAACCGCGCGCTGCCGCAGCTCGAAGAGGCGCGCATCGGCACGATTCATTCGTTCTGTTCCGATCTCCTGCGCGAGCGCCCGGTCGAGGCGCGCGTCGATCCGATGTTCGAAGTTGCCGCGGAAGATTCATCCGACGCGATGTTCGGTGCCGCCTTCGATCAATGGTTCGAAAGCGCTCTCGCCCGACCGGGCGAGGCGGTCCGCCGGCTGCTTCGGCGCCGCGATGCGGCCGATCGCGAGGGTCCGCGAACCATCCTCCGCAACGCCGCGCGCCAGCTCCTGGAATGGCGCGACTTCACGACGCCGTGGAATCCCCAACCATTCGATCGCGATCGCGAGATCGACGCGCTGATCGCGGAGGTGCTGTCTCTCGGAGCGCTTGCGCGCGAAGCCGCGCCGGATGACTGGCTCGGCAAAAGCCTGATCGAAATTTCGCGGCCCGTGTCGGAGGCGGTTCGCCTGGAGCCGGTTCGAGGGCGGGACTACGACGCGCTTGAAGCGGTGCTGCTCAGGCTGCCGAGCGGCCGGCGATGGTCCTGGAAAGGGTTCGGCGACGCTATCGGCGGTGTCGATCGCGAGGAGATCTTCGCGCGCCGGGAGGCGCTGCGCGTGCGCCTTGAGCGGTTTCGCGAATGCGCCGGAGCCAACCTCGCTCCCGAGCTGCGCCGCGAGCTGTGGCCCGTCATCGACATTTACGAGGGCATCAAGCGGCGGGCCGGAGCGCTGGATTTTCTCGATCTGCTGCTCATCGCGCGCAACCTCGTGCGGGATCACGCGACGGTGCGGGCGGAGCTGCAACGCCGTTATACGCATATCTTTGTCGATGAGTTCCAGGACACCGACCCGCTTCAGGCCGAAATCATCATGCTGCTTGCGGCCGACGATCCGGGGGAACACGACTGGCGAAAAGCGAGGCCGATGCCGGGCAAGCTCTTTATCGTCGGCGATCCCAAGCAATCGATCTATCGCTTTCGGCGCGCCGATGTCGCCCTGTATCAGGACGTGAAGCGCCGCCTGGTAGAGGCCGGCGCATGGCTCGACTACCTGACCGTGAGCTTCCGAGGGACGCCCGCTTTGCAGCAGGCGATCAACGCCGCCTTCGCGCCGCTGATGAGCACCGACGGCCCGACGCATCCTGCCTATGCGCCCCTTCTGCCCGCGCGCGAGGATTGCGAAACGCAGCCCGCGCTGGTCGCGTTGCCGGTGCCCGCGCCCTACGGCGACTTCGGCAGGGTGACGGAGTGGAGAATCGAAGAATCGCTTCCCGATGCGATCGCGGCGTATGCGCGCTGGCTGGTGAACGAGAGCGGATGGACGGTGACCGAACGCGAAGCGCCGCATCGCCGCGTTCCGATCCGTCCCCGCCATATCTGCATACTGTTTCGCCGGCTTAATTCGCACGGACGCGACGTGACTCGCCCCTACCTGCGCGCGCTCGAAGCGCGCCATCTGCCACATGTGCTGGTGAAGGGTGGTTCGTTCAACGAGCGCGAGGAAGTCGAGGCCGTCCGCAATCTGCTCGCCGCGGTCGAGCGTCCGGATGACGACCTTGTGGTATTCGCCACTCTGCGGGGACCGATCTTTGCACTGCCGGACGACCTGCTGCTTGAGTTCCACGAGGCGTGCAAAAGCCTGAATCTCTTCCGCCCGCTGCCCGACAACCTTCCCGAGCGCCTTGCGCCCGTCGTACGCGCCCGGGAGATTCTGCGCGACCTTCACCGCCGGCGAAACCGCCGCCCCATCGCTGAAACCATCGCCGATGCTCTCGCGCAGACTCGCGCGTATGCGGGAATTGCGATCTGGCCGACCGGCGATCAGGCGCTTGCCAACCTCATGCGCCTGATGGACCAGGCGCGCCGCTATGAAACGCGGAGCACCGCGACATCCTTCCGAGGGTTCGTCGATGAACTCGAAGAACGGGCGGAGCGCGACGAGGCGAGCGAAACGCCGCTCGCCGAAGAAGGCACCGAAGGCGTTCGCATCATGACGGTGCATCGCGCCAAGGGACTCGAATTCCCCGTGGTTATCCTGGCCGACATGACCTGCAAGGAAACGGTCGGCGAACCCGGCCGCTACGTCGATCCGGAGCGTGACCTGTGCGCGCTTCGGCTGGCGGGATGCTCGCCGCGCGAGCTGCTCGATCAGGCCGAATCCGAGCGGCGGCGCGATGAAGAGGAAGCAATCCGCCTCCTCTATGTCGCGACGACGCGTGCCCGCGACCTCCTGGTGGTGCCCGTAGTCGGCGACGAGCAGCGCGAAGGATGGGTAAGCCGTCTCAATCCCGTTTTGTATCCAGTGGCCAACGCCGGGCGATCCCCGCTGAGCAAACAGCCACCCGGATGCCCGGAGTTTGGCGAAGACAGCGTGCTCGTCCGCCCCTCGCGTGCGCCCGGCCGAACCAAATCAGTCGCGCCGGGACTTCACCGCCCCGCGCAGGGCCAGCATCTGGTCGCATGGTGGGATCCCTCGCGGCTTGTCCTCGATGTGAAGGAAGCGATGGGTCTGCGGCAGAGCAAGTTGCTTGAAGCTGACGAGAGTGGCGCGGCTTCAACCCGCGGCAAAGACCTGCACGAAAAATGGGCCCAAACGCGCGGCGCCACTCTTGGCGCCGGCTCCCGGCCGAGTATAGTAACCAACACGGCAACGGCGCTCGCGCATGCCGGCCGGGCGATCGAAGGCCTGGCCGACGCCGAAATCGGGCTGGAGCAGACGCAGCATGAACCCGGCCGTCCAGGCAGTGCCGCTTTCGGGCAACTGGTGCACGAGACGATTCTGCGCGTGCCCTTTGATGCGACCGACGAACAGATTCGCCGCATCGCGGACCACGTCGCCCGACTGACGGGGGCGGATGAAGCCGAAGCGCAGGCGGCCGCGATCGCCGTGGAACGCGCCCTCGCCTCGAAAATCATGCGCGCCGCCGCCGCGTCCTCGCGGGTTCATCGCGAATATCCGATTCTGTTCAGACTCGGCGATAGCACGCTGGTCGAGGGAATTGCCGATCTCGCATTCGAGAGCGCCACGCCCGGCGGATCGCGCTGGACGATTGTTGACTTCAAAACCGATCGCGATCTCGCGTCCCGTCTAGACCAGTATCGAGCTCAACTGCGCCTTTACGTCGAGGGAATCCGGAAAGCGACCGGATCGGAGGCGTCAGGCGTGATCCTCTGGATCTGAAGCGATCGGCAGGGAACGCAAAGCGCGACAGTGGCAGCCACCTTGCCCGCGCTGGCCGGCGCTGCGAAAATTAATTGCAAGCTTCGTGACGAAACCAAATCAGACCCTTCTGGTAATCGGCTACGGATCGCTGCTCAGCGGCTACGGACTGTTGGCTGCTCGGCGGGGCGGCCGAAGCAAGCTCGTCGCTCTGGACGCCGAGCCCGCTCTCATTCTCAACGCCCGCCGGGGACTGGCCAAGCCGTCGAGCCACGGCAACTACCTTGCCATGGATATCGAACCTCGCGATGCTCGGCTTCCGATGACCGCACGCGCGGGATTCGTCGCACATGATGGCGCCGGGCTCGGTGCGCTCTTGCTGACATTCGATCGGTCCGCGGCGCCGCTGATTGCACGTCGCGAGGAATACGACCCCGACGTCTTCGTCCGGCTGGTCGATCTGGCCGACCGCGCCGGGTTGCCGCTGGGAGAATACTTGCTCGGTTTCGCGCGTGAAGCCGATTTCAACCTGCTTGCGTATCGCAGGACGCTCCGGCGCCTGCTCGGTTATACTTCGCCCGGCTATGTTTTTCATCCGATGCCGCTCGAGGACGGACGAGTGGCGATAATCGCGATTGGGTCGGGTTACGAAGGCAGTGGAGACCCTGACGTCATCTCGGCAAGGCGCCGGCATGGAATCGACCGTTTGCACAGCTTCGCGTCCGCCCTGGAGGTCACCTCGCTCGACCTCGATCGCGCCGGGCAGATAGGCTATTTCGCGGAATGCCTTCTGGGCGGAGTACACGGATTGCCGATGGCGGATCTGATGGCCGGCTTCGATCCCGCCGCGCCGTGGGCGTCCGAGCTTGCGCAACGCGTCGCTGAAGTGATGCATGAGGAGGCGGAGCATTTCGTGGGCGCCACTTCCCTTGCCGCCGACCGCTATCGCGAACGGTTCGGAGCGCGCGGTCGCGACCGCTCTCTCGACCCGCTTCTCAGACTGGCGCGCGTAGAGTAAGGATTGCTGACGTGCCTTCCCAATTTTCCATCCATGTCGCCAAGGAGAATCTCAAGTTCTCAGCCGCTCACTTCATCGCTTATCGCGGCTTCCGCGAGCCGCTTCACGGCCACAATTACCAGGTAGGAGTGCGCGTCGAAGGCGATCTGACAGGGACCGGATATGTGGTCGATTTCGGATTGATCAAGAAGCTGACCAGAGAGATCGTCGATCGAATCGATGAACGAACTATTATTCCGGAGCGCAGCGATTGTCTTCAAATTGAGCGGCTGCCGCCCGGAAAGGTCCGGGTCATCTACGAGAACGATGAATTCCTGTTTCCAGCCGCTGACGTTTTTCTGGCTCCCATCGTTCACAGCTCGGCTGAGGAACTCGCGCGCTATTTGTGGGACGAACTTTATTCGGCATTGAAAGCCCGCGGCGCGGCCGATCACGTGAGCGCAATTGAAATCTCGGTCGCCGAAGGACCCGGGCAGGCCGCGATCTTTCGCAAGGAGACCACACCTTAGCCGTGAGCGGCTTGTTAGCCGAAGGGATCGCGTGAGAAGATTCTTGCGTGAGCATATCAGTTTCGGGGGGCAAGGGTCTGCGAGTGCCTGAAAAAACCGCGCAACCGGAAGAACAACCGGATGCCCCAGGCGGGTCCGGCGCGATCGAACGAGTCCTGATCGGACAGCATCCCGCTATCGTAAAGCTGCGCGCGCTCATCGCGAAAGTCGCGCTCGGCGACGTTACCGTTCTGATCACTGGAGAGAGCGGCGTAGGCAAAGAGGTGGTCGCCCGCGCAATCCACTCGCTATCGCCTCGCCGAGCACGCCCTTTCGTTCCCGTCAACTGCGCGGCGATCCCGCGCGACCTGCTCGAGTCCGAAATGTTCGGGCACGAACGAGGAGCGTTCACCGGAGCTTCAGGATCGCGCCAGGGGCTTTTCAACGCCGCGTCGGGCGGGACCATCTTCCTCGATGAGATCGGGGAGATGCCGATGGACCTGCAGGCGAAGCTGCTGCGGGTGTTGGAGGACGGCGAGGTACGTTCGGTCGGCTCCGACCGAGCGGTGAAAGTCGACGTCCGCGTCATCGCCGCGAGCAACCATGACCTGGCGAGCTCGGTGCGCAAGGGCACCTTTCGCGAGGACCTGTTTTACCGTTTGCAGGTGGTGCCAATCGTCGTGCCGCCGCTGCGGGAGCGACGATCCGACATCCCGATACTGGTCGATCACTTCCTGGGACTGATTGCGGCCCGCGGCGGAGGCCGGCAGATCACCGTCAGCCGCGAAGCGATGGTGCATCTTTGGTCCTACGACTGGCCGGGAAACGTTCGCGAGCTGGAAAACATGGTGGAGCGGCTCGCGATTCTCTGCGACGACTCCGTCATCGATACCCCCGTCCTTCCTCCGATCCTCATTTCCGGACCGCGGCCTCCGGTGATCGAGATTCCCGCCAACCTGCCCGCGGCCGGAATCAATCTCCGCATGATCGTGCGCGAAATTGAAGGACGATATATCAATCAAGCGCTCAAGCAGACGGGGGGCAACAAGCAGGCGGCCGCCAAACTGCTGGGCCTGAAGCGAACCACCTTTGACGACAAGCTTCGGCGATGCGGTGTCATCGCACCCGGAGGCACGGACGACAAAGAGGAACCATGACGACGGGCGGAAGGCACGTGGATCCGAACCGGTCGGCGCGAATAATGGTCGTCGACGACGACCCCGACACTTCTTTGATCCTGGTCCGGCATCTGGAACGCGAAGGTTTCGTTCCGGTCGCCGCCAATTCGGGCTCCGAATGTCTTCGCCTTGTGCGCGACGGCGCGATCGATGTGATCCTGCTGGACCTGATGATGCCGGATATGGACGGATTTGAGCTCTGCCGCACGCTAAAGGAAAATCCCGCGACTGCGGCGATCCCGGTCATTCTGATTACCGCGCGTGACGACATCGAGGCGCGCGCGGAAGGGATGCGCCTGGGGGTTGCCGACTTCCTCGGCAAGCCGTTCTCTCGCCGCCAACTCATTGCCTGCGTCCGCGCCCAACTGGAGGTTCTGGCGACGGAGCGCAAGACGACCGCCACCCTGAGCCGCATCGAAGACGACGGAAAACAGAAACGGAACGGCCGGTAGCCGCGGTCGTCCCTTATAGCAATCGGTGGACTGCATCGGGCGGATTGCGCCCGATGGCGGGATTTGACTACAGATAAGCGCGCGACAAGGATTGTTTCGCCGTGAGAAGGAGGACTATGCGATGAATGGGGAAGCAGGCAAACAAACCAAGCCGATCGCCGCGCTTGCCTACATCGGCTTTTTCGTGACCGGGATAATCTTCCTTTACCTCGAGCCCTACAATCAGGACGAATTCGTCCGCTTTCACGCTCGCCAGTCCATCGGTTTCTCCGTCGCCTGGTTCGCGATCGAAATCGTCTTCGGAGTGTTTATCGCGATCCTGCCGGGCCCGCTGAAAGGCCTCCTGAGCGGTATCCAGGTTCTGGTGAACCTCGCCCTCGCGATCTTCTGGCTGCTCCTGATTTACAAAGCTTACACGGGCGAGCGCTATCGGATTCCCGAACTCGCTGACATCGTCGACAACATCGCGGGACAGTCCGCCGCGCACTGAAACTGCATCGCTTCGCGGCCGATCAGGATTTGCCGGGAACGCGCTTGCCGCCGTTGGGCGCGATCGCCGGTTTATCGTCGGCCGCCGTTCCATCTTCCTCGACCGGAGGTTCGATTGGCTGGATGTTGGCCGGCGCGGGGGCGACCAGCTTGAGCGCGGGTTCCCGCCTGATCGCATCGAGCACCCTCCTTGAGACCTCGTCGGCGATCTGGGTTGCCGCGCGCACATCGGCCGGATAGCGGATAATCATGTCGAGCCCTGACGAAGTGAGTTGGAGGCGCGACTGGGGGCGCGGGGTTTCGAGAAGCACGTGCAGGTCAGCCTCCAGGTAGCGAAAATCGCGCTGCACGCGATCTCGGTAACGGGCGAACACCTCATCAACCGCGTCGATAACCCGCTTTTCGGCCAAGCGGTAGTCGCAATCGGGCGCCAGGGTCAGGCGGACCTCATTCCAGATAAAGCCCATCCCGGGAGCCTGCTTGAAGAAATTGCCGTTGGGCTGAAATACCACCGCATTGGAATAGACGACCACTCGTCCGGTCGGCTGGCGGTCCTGCGGGTTCAGTTCCATCAGGGTGAGTTTGACCAGGCCGATGCTGATAACGTCGCCGATGGTGCTGCCGATCTGAACGCGATCGCCCGCGTGAATTCCGAACTTGCCGATCAGGAAGAAGTAACCCGCCACAGAGAGGATCACGTTCTGCAGCGCCAGCGCGACGCCCGCCGCGCCGAAGCCTATGATCGTGGCGATTGAACCGAGTTCTGTCGCAAAGTTGATGATTACGACAAACGCAATCAGCGCCCAGAGTATCGGCTGACTGAATTGCTGAAGCTGGCGGCGGCGATGCTGATCGCTGATGTACCGATCGCTGAGCTTCCGCCACACGTAGTTTCCGGCGATCACCAGCGCCAGCAGCCCGAACAGCGTCATCAAGCGAACGCCAAGGCTCCTCAGCACGCGCGAGGAATATCGATCTATCGAGGCCTGCCAGCGGGCGAGGCTTTCGCGATATAGCGAAAGCTGGACTTCCTGTTTGCTCAGCGGAGCCACCACACCGGATGCGAGTTCGTGCAATTCGATTAGCTGCTGATATTCGCGGGCGCGGTCCTTGATTGCGGTCGTGTCGCCGGTTGCGGTCTCGCTTGCCAGCTTTGCGCCGCGCTCATTGATGGCCTTAAGCAGGGCAAGCGCAGGAGCCTTGAATCTCTTAATCTTGCCGGTGAGATCGTCGATCTGCTGGCTCGAGTCGTGCAACGTGCGCGAGTCTCCGCTCAATGAAAAATACGCGGAGGCAAGTCCGATGATGCCGCGAGACTCCTGCAACGGTCTTTTGGCCGCGTTTTCCGCCAGGGTGGCCGGCTTCACGGTCTTTTCACTGTCGGAAATCGTCTGCTGGAGCTGATCGATCTGCGCGAGAACCCCGGTGGACTTGTGGTCCGCCGCCGCGAGTCCATTCGCGTACTGGAGCAGCGATTTAATCGCATCCAGGCGTCCCTGCGCCAATTCCGCTTCGCCTTGAGCCGCGGCGATTTGCGCCGAGATTGACGCGCGTTGGCTCCGTGGCGCCGCGTTAAGCTTCGCCTGCAACTCCTTGAGGCGGTTCTGCGAACGCCCGAGCCCCGCCTCCGCCTCCGCCGCCCTCGCCTCCATGTCGCGAAGCAGCGGCGTGCGATTCGCTTCCTGCTCTGCAGCCGACGGATTTATCTTCGCGTTAAGCGCCACCTGGCGGCGAGCCGCCTCGAACGCCAAATTCAACACCTCGTTGGCGATTTGCTGGTCGGTGGCGTAGAAGATTACCTCCTCGGGATGATCGACAAGCTGGCTTTCGGCGCCCAGATGCCGATACCAGGAAATCACGTCGCTCAAATAAGAGGTGATGGTCGAGTCATCAATGAATGCGGCGCCCGAGGACAATGCGCTCGCGGCGGCGGATGGGCTTGCCGTCGCCATGCTTTGCGGAGCGGCGGATGCGGCAGGAGACGCAGTTGCGGCATCGACCTGGCCTCCCGTAGCAAGCGCGGCAACTACAATCACCGCAGCCGCGAATGCGGCCCATCGCGAACCACTTGAACCCGTCTTTTTGAGCATCACAGAAGGCCGAAGATTGGCGGCATTGAGCTGAACCGCACAAGAAAGCACCTTATCACGCTGCGTGAGGCGGTTCGATCAGACTTTCATGCCCCAACGGAACGGCGAGGCGGCTGAAAAGCGCCCGGAAGGAATCAGGCCAGTGCTACTTCGAGCGACTCGACGCGTACTCCGTCATGCCCGAAGCGAATGACCAGGTGGAACCCGCTCGTCTTGACCGTAAGTCCCCACGATCCCGGCGCGCGGAGCGCCGCGGTCATCTCCTCGACCGTGCCGCCCTTGAGTCTGGCAAGGGCGGTATTCAACTCCTGCAACGACTGCGCTATCTCGCGGCCTCGCGGAGTCTTCTGGAAAAGGGCATTGAGCGAGAGTTCCGCGCCGGGACCGAAGAGCCGGCGGATTCGCCCACTCTGCAGGGCTACTTCGAGGATGACACCAAGACGCTGCTGATTCTCGGGAGCGACAGCCATCGCCTCCACGTCGGACTTGAGCGCCTGGTAGCCTTCACGCGCAGCCGCATCCGAGGTGGCATCAACAAAAGCCTGGATTTGCGGGATCAGGAGATCGCGCTGAAGCGCATCGAGCTTGAGGGGCTGGGAATCGTCTGCCGTCATCTGGCTGGCTGCCTTGAGACCCGATAGCCAACTCCCGCCCGGAGATGGCCGGGATTAGTGTTTGCCGTTGCCGTTCGCGCCGTGGCCGCCGAGCAAGGCGGCAAGTTCATGCTCGAAGCCGCCGGTTTCGATCGCGCAGTGCATCCCGCATTCCTTCGGCGCACCGGTTTCCCACCACCACCGGCCGGAGCGGGGGTCCTGGCCTTCGCCAACGGCGCGCGTGCACGGAGCGCATCCAATCGACTTGTAGCCCTTGTCGTAGAGGGCGTTATAGGGAACGTCGTTGGCGCGGATGTAATCCCAGACCTCGTCTTCGGTCCAATCCGCCAGAGGCGCGAACTTCACGATTCCGCCGTGGTCGTGGTCAATTTCGATCTTCCGGATATTGGAACGCGTCGCCCACTGATCGCGCCGAAGCCCCGTTACCCATGCGCTGTAATTCATGAGCGCGCGACGGAGCGGCAGCACCTTGCGCAACTGGCAGCACAGCAGCCGCAGGTTCACATCCTGATAGAAAAGATTGTTGCCGTGACGCGTGACCATCTTCTGCACGACTTCCGTATCGGGCATGAACGTTTCGACGCGAATGCCGTAGCGGGTGCGGATGGTATCGATGAGGTCGTAGGTTTCCTGCGGGGTCCGCCCCGTGTCGATTGTAAACACGCGGACGTTGGGATCGATCCGATGGGCCATGTCGATGAGCACACAGCCTTCGGCCTGGAAGCTGGAACAAATTGCGAGCTCGCGGCCGAAGCGCTCGATCGCCCACGCCAGGACGTCCTGGGGCTCTTTGTCATCAAGCTCGATTGCCGCTTCGCCGGCTTCCAGCTCATCCATCATGATGCTTGGCTTGGGGAATTCCGATACCTGTTCCACGGCTGTGTACGCTTTCGAAATTTAAGCAGCGGCTTCCGAGCCGACTGACATGGTTCCTTCCGCGATCGCGATCAATTCCTGGTCCGGCATCCGCATGCAGAAGCGCGTGAACGATTCTCCGCTCTCGCGCCGGGCGAGATATCCTCGGAACAGCCGCGAAACGTAATCTTCCACCCGTTCGGACGCGACGCGGCGCAAAAGCGGCTTGCCGATAGCGGCATCGCGGCCCAGCCCGCCGCGCAGGATGATATCGAACGCTTCGAGCGGTTCGCCGCTCGCTCCACGGCCGGTAGTGCCCTGCAACCCGATATCGCCGGTCCAGTGCTGCGCGCACGCGTGAGGACATCCGTCGAGATTGAGCTTCAGCCCCGCGACCTCATCGCCAAAGTCCTTCACCAGGCGATCGATGATGACTGCGAGCTTTTCCTTGGTCGGCGTCACCGCGTAGTTGCAATGCGGGTCGCCGATGCACCCGATCGACGAGGCGTACAGACCGTTTGCATTCAGCGGGAACCCGATTTCTCCGACTCGCGCGATCGTCGCATCCAGTTTTTCCGATGGGATGCCGGCGAGGATGAAGTTCTGGCGGCGAGTCAGGCGAATGTCGCCGCCCAATTCTTCGGCGAGCGCCGCAAGTTCGCGCATCTGAGTGCCGCTCATCAGACCGAGATAAACCGGAACCCCTACGTAGAAGAGTCCGGGCTGTTTCTGCTCGTGGATGCCCATGTGGTCGCTTTCTTCTTCTGCAACCGGCATCTCCTCGAGTCGCTCGAGATCGAACCCGAGCCGCGCCTCGACCAGCCTGCGAAATTCTTCCGGCCCGTAGTCGTCGATCATGAACTTGAGCCGCGCCTTGACGCGCGAGAGGCGGTACTCGGTGGTTGAACGCCAAACATCGAGAATCGCGCGCAGCACAGGAATCGCCTGATCCCGCGAGATGAATACCCCGAGATGGCGCGACAGGCGCGGGGTGGATGATTGTCCGCCGCCCACCCGAACCGCGAATCCCTCGCGGCCATCCTTCACCATCGCCACCAGCGCGATGCAGTTGATTTCGGGAGCGTTGCAGTGGAACCGGCACGACGAAATCGTGATTTTGTGCTTGCGCGGCAGATCGGAATACTCGCGGTTTCCATAGAAGAAATCCGCCGCTTCACGCACCAGTCCGGTTACGTCGAACAATTCATCATGATCGACTCCCGCGACCGGGCATCCGGTGATGTTTCGCACCACATCGCCGCACCCTCCCATCGTCGTCAGCCCGACCGACTTGAGCTGCTCGAGGATGTCAGGGAACTTGTCCAGCGTGATGTAATGAAGCTGGATGTTCTGGCGCGTGGTCAGTTCGCCCTGGTTGCGGCCGCACTTCTCGGAAATCTCTCCGATGGTTCGCAGACCCGCCGGCGATAGAATGCCGCTCGGAATCTTCACCCGCATCATGAAGGTGCCGACCTTGGGCTTGTCGTGGTACATCCCGAACCATTGGAGGCGTACGATGTCTTCCTCGGGAAGCTTTTCGTACGGCGTATCGACGAGGCGCTGCCACTGACCGGCCAGTTCGGTCGGAAAAAGCTCGTGTTTCAGGCGCTCAACCGAGTTGCGCTTGAGAACGAGATCCCACGATGGAGGTTCACGCTTCGGCACTTGAGTAACTTCGGAAAAGAAAAAGTAACTTCGATGACTTGCTTAGTCAACTAATTAGATCACTTATTAAGTCGCATATTCCATATATTCGCCGATCATGCTAAAAAATCTCCGCAGAGACGATGAAATTCGGTGTCGGTGTAGACTACTCGCTCAAGGCGCTGCTGATGCTTGCCGATCGCTATCCGGGCTCGGAGCCGACCCGGGTAGAGGAAATCGCCGCCTCGCAGGGAATCCCGGAGAATTATCTACGGAGATTGCTCATCGAGCTAAAGCGAGGCGGTCTGGTTGCCAGTCAAAAGGGCCCCAACGGCGGCTACCTCCTCGCCCGAAACCCTTCCAGAATCACGATGGCAGACGTCCTGGAAGTGGTTGAAGGCGACTATTGCCCGGTTGATTGCCTGGAAGAAAAAGGCAGTCTTCAATGCCCCAAGGGCGATCCTTGCCCGATGCGCGAGGTATGGCGCGAGGTGAGGCAATCAGTCAGTCTGATTCTAGGACGGGCGACGCTGCAGTCGCTTGCTGATAAGCGCAAGACCGCGATCAATTTCAGCATCTAGACCAGACCCGTGAATGCTCCCTCCCATCCTTCGACGCCCTCCTCATGGAAACGTCGAGGGCGTCCGACCCTCCTCGATTCGTTCGGCGAATTGCGCGCGCCGCTGGAAGCGACGATCCTCTGGATGCACGCGTTTACCTATCCATGGCCGCACGCCGAGCCGGGCAAGGGCAAGCTGCTGATGTTTATTCCAGGATTTATGGCTGGGGACATCACGCTTGCCCCGATGGCGACGTTCTTTCGGACGATTGGGCATCGCCCGGTCATGTCAGGCATCTGGTCAAATTCCGAATGCCCTCGCGAGGTGATCGCGGGCCTGGAAAACCGAATCCGGCAAGTAACCGATCGCCGCGGCGCGCCAGCGGTCATCATCGGACACAGCCTCGGTGGCATCTACGCCCGCGAACTGGGCCATCGGCATCCCGACCGGATAGAACGAGTAATCACGATGGGCTCTCCGCTCGGTCCGGTGCGCGGCGCGGCGAATCTCCTCGTTCAGGCGGTCGCGCGGTCGGTTGCGATGATGCGCGGAAAGGCTGAAGGATGCCTGAGCGAATCGTGTTCGTGCGGACTTTCGATCTCGAATCGCGTTCCGGATAACGTTCCCACTACCGTCATCTACTCGCGCACCGACGGCGTCGTCGACTGGCAAAGCTGCATCGACAGAAGCGGCTCGCCGATGGTCGAGAACGTGGAGGTAATGTCGAGCCACGTGGGGATGGCGGTGAGTGCCGAGGTGTACAAGGTCATCGCGTTGCGCCTCGTCCAGCCCGCATCGAGCCCGGCGCGATCGGAAGCCGCAGCCTCCGCGCGTTAGCGCCAATCAATACGCGTCCGCGCCGCGAGTCGCTCCTTTATGCGCGGCCATAGACCGGGATTACCGCTCCGGAAGTCACCCGGCAATCTTCGGAGCACAAGTAGGCGAGCGTCTCTGCGATATCTTCGGGTTTGACCCAGTTTTCGTGCTTCGCCTTCGGCATCGCCTTGCGATTTGCTTCGGTGTCGATCGTGCTCGGCGCAATCGCGTTGACCAGGACGTTGTCGGGCAGCAATTCCTCCGCCAATGAGGAAGTGAAGGTGGCGATCGCGCCCTTTGCCACGGCGTAAGCGGCAAAGTCTCCGGCGCCGGTCAGGCCGCTGCGCGAAGTGACGGAAACGATTCTGCCGTACTTGTTCTTCTGCATTATCGGGGCGACCGCGCGGCACATCAGGAAGGTCGGCTTGAGATTCAGATCGAACATCGCCTGCCATTCCTCGACCGTGGTCTCGCTGATCGGCTTTCCGCCCCAGAAACCGCCGACCAGGTTGGCAAGAATATCGACACGCCCGAACCGTTTCACCACGCCTTCGACGAATCGGCCGGCCTCGGCCTCGATGCCGATATTGGCGCGCGCCAGCATCAATTGATCGGACGGAAAGCGGCTGCCCAGGCGCTCATGGAGCATCGGGACTTCAGCCTCGACGATCCACGGCACCGCGACCTTCGCCCCTGCCGCAAGGAATGTTTCGACTGCGGCACGGCCGAGCGCGCCCGTGCCGCCGGTGATAATCGCGACCTTGTCTTCGAGCTTTTCCATGCGGCGATCCTAATGCCGCAGCGCCCGGAGGAAAAGCCAAAGACGGTTTGCGGCTCAGCCCAGGTTCTGGTTGGCGAATTCCCAGTTCACCAGGTTCCAGAATGCCTCGACGTACTTCGGGCGCGCGTTGCGATAGTCGATGTAATACGCGTGTTCCCAGACGTCGCAGGTGATAATCGGCTTGCTGCCGGCGGTCAGCGGAGTGCCGGCGTCATGCGTGGCTTCTATCGCGAGCGAGCCGTCGCTCTTGCGCACCAGCCAGGCCCATCCGCTGCCGAAGTGCGTCGTCGCCGCTTCGCTGAATTTCTTCTTGAATTCGTCGAAGCTGCCAAACGCCTTTGTGATTGCATCGGCAACGGGTCCCTTCGGTGCGCCGCCCGCCTTCGGCGCCAGACTCTTCCAGTAAAAGCTGTGATTGAAATGCTGGGCGGCGTTGTTGAAGAGCCCTCCGGCCGGCGCGCTCTTGATGATGTCTTCGAGCGACTTGTTCTCGTTGGGCGTCCCCTTGATGAGGTTATTCAGGTTGTTGACGTAGGCCGCATGATGCTTTCCGTGGTGATACTCGAGCGTCTCGGCCGAGATGTGCGGTTTGAGCGCATCCATCGCATAGGGAAGTTGCGGCAGTTCGAAAGCCATAAGAGTCTTCCTTTCTCCGCGCTAGCCGGAGCATGCGGGCTCAGGCGAGTGCGGGGCTAGGCAACGACGTCGTCGTTGGCTGAGGTTAAAATTAAGCTTCTCAAAATCTAGCCGATTGTATGCGCCGCTTTCGCGCACGCGCAAGAAAAGCCGCCCTCGGCTGCGCACCCGCGGCCCGCCGCCAATCCGGGAAACAGGCGGGTAGGCAGGCCGCCGCATGGCACCGCCAAAGGACGAAATCACGCGTGCAACCAAGCAAATTAGCTCCGCTACTTCAAGCGACCGGGGCGGCCGCAGCCAGATCACTCGACGCCTTGCGGACGCGCCGCGGCCCTCGCCCATCCCGATTTAACGCCCCGGAAATGTTCCGCAGATTCGCTTATGCTTTGAACGATCGGGCGGGCTATTTGTTTTTGTCGCGCTGCTGCCTGGCGGCGGCCAGGAAAGCCGCCAGATCGCCGATTTGGTTTTTGAGCCGCGGAAACGCACGCATCGCGTGCGTCGTTCGCTGCGGCTTGTAGCCCGGCGGATAAGACAGATGCAGCACACGCGCTTCGAGCAAGGCCCGCGACGACCCTGCCACCGCCGGTCCCTGCGGCCCGGGCAAATTCGGATTGGCGTTGTGGCATACGATGCAGTTGGTCATGTACACCATCCGCCCGCGTTCGACCGCATCCGGCGGCTTTGTCTTGCATGAAGCGCACAGGGTCAGCGCAGCGGCGCCTAGCAGGATGGGGATGAGCCGCATCCCCGGTTCGCGGTGCGCTGCCGGCAGGGTCCGGGTCACAATTCGCGGCGGCCGGAGAGAGCGCTCTGCAGAGTCGCTGAATCGCTGTATTCCAGATCGCCGCCGGCGGGCAATCCGCGTGCGAGCCGAGTGGCCTTCACGCCAAGCGGCTTCAGCGCCTTTGCGATGTAGAGAGCGGTTGCCTCCCCTTCCACGGTGGCATTGGTGGCGATGATAACCTCGCGCACCTGCGCGGGCGGGCCCACGCGCGCGATCAACTCATTTATTTTCACATCCTGCGGGCCAATACCGTCGAGCGGCGAGAGCGCGCCATGGAGCACATGATAGACGCCGTTGAAGCTGCGCGCCCGCTCCATCGCCATCAAATCCGCCGGACCTTCCACTACGCAAATCACCTCGCGGTCTCGCGCCGAGTCTTCGCATACCTGGCATCGCGGATTGTCGGACAGTCCGAAACATTCCGAGCAAAGCCCTACCCTTTCCTTCATTTCGAGCAGGGCTTCAGCCAGAGCGATAACCTGGTCGCGGGGGCGGTTGAGCAGGTTGAACGCCAGCCGCGACGCGGTTTTTTCGCCGATTCCCGGCAGGCGCGAAAGTTCCTTGACCAGCCGCGTCATCGCTGGAGGCAGGCCGTCCTGGCGCTTCAGATTCTCAGCCATCGCTGCCTGCGCGTCAGCCGCCGCCAAATCCGGGCAATTTGATTCCGCCCAAAGGCCCGATCCTTCCCATCTCCTGCGCCACCATCTCCTGCGCGCGCTTAAGCCCCAGATTGATCGCGACTACGATTAGATCTTCGATCATCGCCTTATCGTTCGAGGCAAGCAGGGCGGAATCGATTTCGACCTTGCGCACTTGCATCGAGCCGTCCACGCTCACGCGGACCATCCCGCCCCCCGCTTCGGCGTCGACGACCTGTGCGGCGGCGTGTTCCTGCGCTTCCTTGAGCTTTTCCTGAAGAGCCTGAGCCTGCTTCATCAGCGCGCCAAAATCGAGTTGTGCCAATTGCGTGCTCCTTTTCTGAACTGCTCGCAGCGCTCAACTATCCTGCTCTCTGTCTGTGCGCGATGCGCGCACTTCGACCAGCCGCGCCTCGAAAGCATCGAAGATGCGCCGCATCCCGGGATCTGAGTAAATTTCCGCTCGCTCATCCGCAGACGAAGTTGCCGATCTTGCGGAGACGATGTTTGGCTGGGGCTGACCATCTCCCGTCGGAGGGCCGGACGAAACCTTGCTGGCGGCAGGCTCCGCCTCCGGCGCCGGCGTTCCGGGCGCAGCCAGTTCGACCTTGATCGGCCGGCCAAAAAACTCAGATGCCAGTTCAGCCACCACTGCCCGATTGTCCGCGAGATATCGGACGTAGATGTCGTTGCGAGGGAAAACCGTCAGCACGTCACTCTCAATAGCCAGTCCGGCGCCCTGTTCCATGAATCCGGCAAGCGCGGCCCGCCGCGACCGGATGTGATCGCGGAACGCGGGCAAGTCGCGGGCCGCTGTGGATGCCGAAGCGGGCGGCGCGGACGCCGATACCGCGACGGATCCCCGCAAAGGCGCATCGGCCTTGACCTCACCCTTCACCGGAAGGCGCCGTGAGCCGGCCGAGGTCTCGGCGGGTGCGCTGCGGAGCGCGCCGCCCGATGAAGGCGGAGGTGATGCGGGGCCGCGCGACGGCGGAGCGGCGTTTGCCGTTCCGATCGCACGCAGCAACTCGTCCGCATCCATAACCGGCGCCAGTGATGCCATCCTGATTGCCGCCATCTCGATCAAGAGGTCCGGGTACGGCGAGCGGATAATCTGCTCCTGCGCTTCGGCCATCAACCGGAAAAGCCGCATCAGGTCGCGGCTCGAAGCATTCGCCGCAAGCCGCCGCAGTTCCTGCGCTTCGTGGTCCGGGAGGTCATCGAGCGGGCCGGGGCCGCCGTCGGCGGGCAACTTGGCTATCGAAAGGTTGCGCAAGGTTTCAAGGAGATCGCGCCCCAGCGATTCAAGATTCGCGCCCCGCGAAGCCAGCTCGCGGACCATCCTCAGCGCGGGCGCTGCCGAATGGCTCAAGATCGCTTCGATTATCTTGAAAACGGTCGTGCGTGATGCGACTCCGAGCGATGCTGCCACCTCGGCTTCGGTGACCTTTCCCTCCGATGCGGATGCGATAGCGGTCTCGAGCATCCGCTCCGCATCGCGCATGCTGCCGCCGGCCTCGCGCGCGAGCAGGCGCAGCGCCGCCTCTTCGGCGGGAGTCTCTTCGCGCGACGCGAGTTCGCGCAGGCGTTCGAAAATCGTAGCAAACGGAATCCGGCGAAAATCGTATCGCTGCAGCCGCGACAGAATCGTCTCCGGCATCTTTTGCGGTTCGGTCGTCGCCAGAATGAATTTGACGTGCGCGGGCGGCTCTTCAAGCGTCTTGAGCAAAGCATTGAAGGCCTGGTCGGTAAGCTGATGAGCCTCGTCGATTATGTAAATCTTGAAGCGGTCGCGCGCGGGCCGATAGCTCAGATTTTCGATGATCGCTCGCGCATCATCGATCTTCCGGTAAGTCGCGCCATCTATCTCGCTTACATCCAGCGAGCGGCCGGCCCGAATCTCCACGCATGCGATACATTCCCCGCACGGCTCCGGCGTGGGACCGCGCTCGCAATTAAGGCATCGCGCCAGAATTCGCGCCGCAGTGGTTTTCCCCACGCCGCGAATTCCGGTGAACAGAAACGCATGGGCGATTCGGCCGCGTTTCAGCGCCTCGCTGAGCGTCCGAGTGACATGCTCCTGGCCGACCAGCTCGGAAAAGCGATCGGGGCGCCATTTGCGCGCGAGCACCAGATGCGAAGAAGACGTTTCGGCCATCGAATGATCTCTTAACGACGCTGCCCGTCGAATGATAGCCAGGCACCCCTGCGGCACAGGGCGACAGCCGGTACCGTTGCTTCCTTCCGGACCTGGCGGGGTTCGCGGCCTTCCCTTGCGCAGGACCCGGCTATCAGCGGCGGGCAGCTCGGATGCGAACAAGCGGCGACTTTCCCGAACGCCGCCCTATTAGATTATCACATCGCCGCTCATGCAACGCCTCCGGAGCCGCGAACGGCAAACCCGGCCCGCGGATCGCATCGCCTTGACTGTCTTGGCTGGAGCGTACTAATCAGCGTTAACCCGGGAGGTTCCGCTTCGCGATGGTTAAGCGTAAAGCCCTCTTCGCTCTTGCAATTTGGGTTATGGCGGCCTCCGGAGCCCGAGCCCAACTTCCTCCCGACCAGATGACGTCCTACAAGCTCGGCGCTCCGCAACCTCATTGGGCGTTCATTCTCGATTCGGTCTTTCTCGCGCCCACCGTAAGCAAGGTGGACATCGTCGATCTCGACGCGGGCAAGCTTTTGGGCCAGATCGACGGCGGCTACCTGAGCAACTTCGAATTTTCACCCGACCGGCGCGAGATGTACATGATCGATACTTTCTACTCGCGCGCCTGGCACGGAACGCGAAGCGATGCGGTGTCGATTTTCGACGCCGGCACGCTCGCCTACAAAGGCGAGATTTCCATCCCGCCCAAGCGGCTCTTGATCGTTCCCAAGAACAACACGACCGGCATCACACCGGACGGGCGGTTTCTGATGGTGGCAAATCTAACGCCCGCCACTTCGGTCAGCGTGGTGGATCTCAAGTCTCGCAAGTTCGTGGGCGAGATCGAAACGCCGGGATGCGTGCAGGTGCTGATCGCCGGAAAGCGCAAATTCGCTTCGATGTGCGCGGACGGCTCCCTGCTCACCGTGCAACTCGACGACTCAGGCAAGCCGCTCAGCCGCAAACAATCGAAACCATTTTTCGATCCGGGCAAGGACCCGGTTTTCGATCAGCCGGCGATTGTCGGAAACACCATCTATTTCGATTCTTACCACGGCCAAATCTACGAGATGGATCTGTCGGGCGATGTTGCGCAGACCAAAAGCGAATGGGCATTGACCTCCGACGAGGACAGGAAGGCAAACTGGAGACCCGGCGGATGGCTCTCGATCGCGGCGAGCGAAAAGGGAGACCTGCTTTACGTTTTGATGCATCAGGGCGGCGAGTGGACCCACAAGCAACCCGGAAAGGAAGTGTGGGTTTTCGACACCTCCGCCAAAAAGCGGATCGGAAGGTTCCCTCTCAAAACAGACGGCTACTCGATTCGCGTCAGCCGCGGACCCAATCCGATCCTGGAAAGTCTTCCCCTGATGCAAAGCCAGATAGAAACCTACACGGCGCCCGAGGGAAAATACCTTGGCGTATATAAAGATATAGGCACCGCCTTCCTTGTGTCGGGTCCCTAGCAATGTGGGCGGGAACCAACGCGAAGCATCGGCTGCCGAAACGACCATGGCGATAGACCCTCAGATCACCGCGATCGCGTCGGCGACGGGCGCCGCGATTTTTGCCGGATCGGCCGCGATGAAGCTTGCCGCACCGCCGGAATTCCAAGCCGCCGTGGAGAGCTATCGGATTGTCCCGGCATCGATGGCTCCCGCAGTTTCCTGGATGCTGCCCGTACTCGAGATCGCCGGAGCGTTGGGGCTCTTTGTTCCCGCGAGCCGTTTCGCGGCGGCCGCCCTGCTTCTGGCGCTGCTTGCGATCTTCACCCTCGCGATCGCGATCAATCTTGCGCGGGGAAGGCGCGATCTCGATTGCGGATGTTTCGGCGCGATGCTCCGCCAGCGGGTGAGCGGATGGCTCGTCGCGCGCAACGCGGCTCTCGCGATACTCCTCGTGGCTGCGCTCCTCCCCGCCGGCGCCCGTCCCCTCGACGCTCTCGACTACACAACCATAGTTCCGGCTGCCGTTTCACTGGTGATGCTCTATGCGGCGGCGAACTATCTGCTGGCCAACGCGCCAGCTAGCGACGCATTGAGGATCGGCGATGCATGAGGCGTTGATCATTTCGCAGGTCGTCCTGTGGATCGTAGTCGTTGCGCTCTCGGCCACGGTGCTCGCGCTGGCTCGCCAGGTCGGCGTACTGCACGAAAGAATCGCGCCGATGGGAGCGCTTACGATCGACAAGGGGCCGAAGGTGGGCGACGCCGCGCCGGTTTTCGAGTTGACGGATCTGAACGGAGGCCCCGTTACGCTCGGAGGCCCGAGCGCCGGCGGATTCTCCGTCATGCTGATGTTTGTGTCACCGACATGTCCGGTATGCCGCAAGCTGCTGCCGATCGTGAAATCCATCGCGCAGAGCGAGGCCGGATGGCTGCGGGTCGTTTTCACCAGCGACGGCGAGGCGGGCGAGCAGCGCGACTTCGTCAACCGCTACCGGCTGCATTCGTTTCCGATGGTGCTTTCGGGCGAGCTTGGAATGACTTATCGGGTAAGCAAGCTTCCGTACGCGGTGCTGATAGGCGAAGACGGACGGGTGCGGGCCAAAGGACTGGTTAACACTCGCGAGCATCTTGAGAGCATAATCCAGGCGAAGCAGATGGGCGTCGCATCCATCCAGGATTATTTGAAGGCACAGCACGCACCGGCGGCCGCGAACGGAGAGCAAGGCGGGAAGCACCATGGATAACATCGTCGAACGGCTGACCCGCGCGGTGGCACAACGCACGTCGCGCAGAAGCTTTATCGCCCGGCTCGGAAAACTGGTCGCGGGCGGCATGATGATCCCGCTTTTGCCGGTGGATCGGGTCGCGGCGCAAAGTTCGAGCACCTCGCCCGTCGCGCGCTCGACACCCGCCCCAAATCGCGACAACGATCAAACTTGCGACTACTGGAAATACTGCGCGATCGACGGCTACCTGTGCTCGTGCTGCGGCGGCGGTTCGCACGATTGCCCGCCGGGAGCCACGCCCTCGCCCACTTCATGGGTCGGCACCTGCCGCCATCCGGCGGACGGCAAAGATTACATCGTGAGCTACCGCGACTGCTGCGGAAAGGTTCCGTGCGGACGATGCCTCTGCGCCAACACGGTTGGCGAGATGCCTTTGTATCGGACGCAGCTCGACAGCGATCTGATCTGGTGCTTCGGCGCTCCGACGATGGTCTATCACTGCTCGACCGCGGAGATAGTTGGCGTCAAGTGACGCGGCTGGGGCGGTTCGTAGTTGCCGGCTTGCCGGCTTTGGTCCTGGCTCTTGGCGGTGCGGCGCGCGCTGGAACGCCCCCCGCCTTTAGCCAACGTTGCGCGGTGTGCCACCAGCCGAACGCCACGGGAATCCCGGGGATCTACCCGCCCCTGGCAGGCACGGTTGGACGGTACCTGCGAGTTTCACAAGGGCGCAGCTATTTGGTTCACCTGCTGCTATTCGGAATGAACGGACCTATTCTCTCGCAGGGAACCAGGTACGAAGGCTTGATGCCGTCGGCGTCCGACTTCAGCAACGAAGAGCTTGCCGCCGCTATCAACTATGTGCTGGAAGAGTTCAACGCGCGACAACTCCCCAGGGACTTCAAGCCCATCACCGCCGCTGAGTTCCAGGCGGCGCGCGGCACCAACCTGACGCAAGCGGAGGTTTTGCGCGAACGGGAACAATTGTTCTCCGCGCTCGAAAAGACAGCTCGCAACGGCAATGGACGATGATGCGACCGCGCGCGTGGGGCCTGGCATTGATGGCGATCGCGATATCCGCCACCGCGCGCGCGGAATCTCCGCAAAATCTCTACACCTTGAATTGCTGGGGATGTCATCGGGCAAACGGCGAAGGTATCCCCGGAACGGCGCCCCCGCTCAAGAACGCCGCGGACTTTTTGCGCGTCCCCGGCGGACGCGAGTATCTGATCCGCGTCCCCGGCGTTTCACAATCGATGCTTGATGACGCCGACGCGGCGATGGTGATGAACTGGATCCTGGAGAACTTCAGCAAAGGGCGCGTGCCGCCCGATTTCAAGCCTTACACCGCCGGGGAGATTCACCAGGCGCGCCAGCAACAGCATCTGCTCGACCTGACCGCGACGCGCAACGCGCTTATCGCGGAGATGGTCGCCATGAAAATCCGCAAGGCGCGGGAATGATCACTTGGAGGGCGGCGCGGTGAACAGCACGCCGCAGATGTTCTTTAGCGCGGCGAGGACCTGATCCACCATCTGCTTCTCGCGCGCGTCGATGCCGACCGCCAATCCTTCCATCATGAAGACCATCATTACCGGAAACAGATCGAGATCGGGGATTTGCCAGTTGACCGGAACAAACAGGCCGCGAAAGGTCTCGCGGACGAACTCGGTCAGGCGCGTGTTGACCGCGCGAATGCCGTCGCGCAGGTAGGCATCGGTGCGGCTCGCGATCATCAGTTCGAGCCAGGCCTGAAACAACGGACCATTCGCCATGCCCCAGAGAAAATCGACCGCAAAGGAACGCCGATCCGCTTCGTCTGGAAGCTCGACAAACTTCTCCCGCATCTCGTTCAGCATCCGCTCGAACAGATGCTCGACCGCTCTGGTCAGCAAATCTTCCCGGGTCGGGAAATGATACAGTTGCGCGCCGCGCGAAAGCCCGGCTCGCTCCGCGATTTCCGAACCGGTGGTGTTCGCATAGCCTCGCTCAACCAGGCACCCGATCGCCGCATCGAGCAGGCGGCGGCGGGTTTCCGCGCTCTTTTCCTCCTGCTTCAGTCGCGGCTTGCAGGAGCCACCTGAGTTCGAAGTGCCCATCGCTTTTGCCGAATGTAGCAGGCATCCACACGGCTCGATCAAGAGCAAAAATTCCCGTCGCGGACAGCCATCCGCCGCAAGATTCCCATTTTTCGCTCTTCAAGGCGCTTTGGCATAACCATGTGTCAATTTTGTTGGGACTTCCACTTACCAAAAGGCTGAACCACGCTGCAAGGCTTCGAGCCTGTCAGCCCTCCACCAGAGGAGCGGTGTTCATAAAACGCAGGGTTTCTTCAAGGTCCACGATGCCGGCATCCGAGCCGAGACCCTGCGCGACCAGGGCCGCGGCCGCGTTGCCAAGCCGCATGCATTCTCGGGCGTTCCATCCCAACGAAAGGCCGCGGATGAAGCCGGCGCAGTAGGCATCTCCGCATCCGGAGGTATCCACCACCGTAATTCGATGGGCCGGCAGACGGACCCGCTCGTGCGTGGTCATCAGCAGGCTCCCTTGTTCTCCCATGGTAAGGACCACGCCACGCGCGCCGCCGTCGAGCAAACGCGCCGCGGCGTCCTGAGGCGTCTGCGCGCCCGTCAGACGGCAGGCTTGCTCGGCGTTGGGCATGAACCAATCGACGAACGGCAGCGCCTGCGCGATCAGCGGGAGCAAACGCGGCGACCCCTCCCCAAGCATGTCCATCGTGGTTGTCGCGCCCCATTCATGCGCGCGCCTGACGATGGTCACCGCTCCGTCGCGCCCGAGCCCGCGCATCACGTCGTTGCCGCCAATATGCAGGTAGGAGGCGGTTTCGAGCAGTGTCCAGGGAACATCGCCGATCGAGAAGGCAAGGTTGGCGCCCGGGAGGTGCAACGCGGGACGCTCGCCGTTCGGGCGGATGGGCAGGATGCTGACCGAAGTCGCGGTTCCCTGCTTTCGAACCAGGTAACGAGTATCGACCCGGTAGCTTTCCAGCATCCGCACGAGAAGTTCGCCGGGAAGGTCGTCGCCGATCGCTCCCACGCTGGCGACCTCGAGACCCAGCTTCGCCATCCCGACCGCGGTGCCTGCCGCCCAGCCGGCAGGCGCGAAGCGAACCTGCTCGATAAGCGCGGCGCCCTGGCCCGCAGGAATGTGAGTAACCGGACGCGCGAGGATGTCGAGGATTTGTGCGCCCAGAGCCACCGCTCTGGCGCTCATGCCCGGCGCGCCTCAGCCGTGGTGAGAGCGTTCTTGCGCGCGATTTCCCGGTCTTGCCGCGCCATCACCACCGCCACGAGCTGGCGGACCGCCGCCGGCGGCAGTGTTGTGATTGGCTGCCCGGTAGCGAGCGCCAGCGAATAGACCTCCGCGGTCTTTTCGAGCAGTTCGACGTAGGTGAATGTCGTCTCGAGGTCGCGCCCGACACACATCGCGCCGTGATTCTGGATCAGATAGCAATGGCATCGGTTCGTCAGCTTGCTTACCACGCCCTCGTGCAGTTCCTGCGTTCCGGAAGGCGCGTAAGGAACCACATCGACCACTTCTCCGATTGCCAGCGTAACCTCGTCGAACAATGGCGGAATCGGCCGGTTCAGGATGCTGATCGCACTCGCGTGGGTCTGATGGGTATGGATGACCGCGTTGATATCCTGGCGCACCCGGTACGCCGCGACATGCATCGGCGTCTCGATCGACGGCTTGTTAGGTCCTTCGATCGGCTTCAGATCGAAGCCCACGACGCAAATGTCTTCCGGTTGCATCACGTCGTAGCGCATCCGGGTGGGAGTAACCGCAATCGCCTCCTCGCCCTCGATGAGCATCGACACGTTTCCCGCCGTGCCCGATTTTGTCCCGAAGTATCCCTGCTGAGACAACCTCCGGCTGACGGTCAGGACTTCGCGCTTGTAGTCGTCGTAGCGGCTCATACAAGTCCGATACCATCTATGTATATCAACCTACTTGAAAAGCCGATACCGAGCACGCGCGCCCGGCGCGAACACCAGCGAGCGCCGGATACGGGGAGCTCCAAGGGGAAGAGCGGGCATCAACCGGTGGTTGGCGACGGGGCGCCATTGCGCCGACGAAGCATCGCGCTCGACACGACGGCCAGCACCAGCGCAACCGCCGTAAGCACCGCAAACAACCATATGTAGGTCTCGACCTCAGTGCCAAGAATGGCGGCAATCACCAGGACGATGCTTACCCATATGAAGCTGTGATCGAAATGCACTCCGGCAAGGAAGCAGGTCACCGCGAGCAGCACCAGGATTACCAGCGACACCGAGTCAGCGGACATCTGCCCGCGCTCGTGCTGAAGGAAGAGGATGCGTACGGCGATTATCGGGACCAGCCAGTGCAGCGCCTGGCGCACCAGGATTCGCCACAACGGAACAGTGCGGGCGGCGCCACCCGCCAGTTCATGCCATACGCAGGCGATGCCGAAAACGGGGAACATCGCGCCCCAGTACCATTTCGCCTTGTCGATCGCGAAATTGGAGAGAAACAGCCCCACCATCACCAGCAGCACGAGCGCGCCGACAATCAGCGCGCGCCGCAACACGATCGATTCGAATCGCGCCGCCATCGCGGTCAGCCCGCCCGGAGGCGAGGCGGGCGATGCGGCGGCGCCTTCAGCGGTAACGGGATTCTCGGCTGACATCGCCAGACAGTCTACCGGCCCCGATACGCCCGCGCCATGAAGCCCGTTTCCGGCACGGGATGCTTATGCGCGCCGGGTCACCTTCGCCCCGCATCCGCCGACGGCGCATCCGTGGGACAATCCGGCCTTTTCAAGGTAACGCTGATGGTATTCCTCGGCGCGGTAAAACTCGGACGCAGGCGTGATCTCGGTGACGATCGGGCGGCGAAAGCGTCCGGACTCGCTGAGCCTCTTCTTCGAAGCTTCGGCGGCATTCCGCTGATCGTCGTTATAAAAAAATATCGCCGATCGATACTGCGTGCCGATGTCGGGTCCCTGGCGATTCAGCGTGGTCGGATCGTGAATCGACCAGAAGACTTCGAGCAGGTCTTCGTACGAGATGCGGTCGGCGTCGTATTCGATATGAACGACTTCGGCGTGCCCGGTCCGGTCGCTGCAAACCATCCGGTAGGTCGGATTCTGGACCACGCCGCCGCTGTAGCCGACCTCGACGTTGACCACCCCTTCGACGCGCCGGAACGCTTCCTCAACGCCCCAGAAGCATCCGGCACCAAACATTGCCTGCTCAATTCTCATAGTTCCGCACCAGCGCGCGCCGGGAATGCGCAATCGGACCCGGTCGATTGGCTTATAGTGGGAGTTTCGGGCGGTCCGCAAGCGCCCGCATCGGCGGATTAGATGGAAAACTCAAGAGCGTCGCGTCCGTGGGCGGCCAACTGCGAACGCTTCAGAAGATCGGCAAGGGTAGTGGAATCGAGAATTCTGGCGGTGGCCTCCCGCACATCCCTCATCAGCAGCCGCACTCCGCAGGTGCGTTCGTCGCGGCACTCGTCGCACTTTCGGTAGGCGGTCTTGCTTGCGCACGGAAGCGGAGCCAGGGGGCCCTCGATCGCGCGCAGGACCTGGCCGACCGAGATTTGCGTGGGCGGTCTGGCGAGAAAGTATCCGCCGCCCCGTCCCTTGCGGCTGTCGAGCAGGCGGTGGTTCTTCAGTTCGAGCAGGATCAGTTCGAGGAAGCTGCGCGGAATGTTCTCGCGGGCCGCTACGTCAGCAATCAAAATCGGACCCTTGCCGTACTCTTCCGTCAGAACACTTAGGGCCTTGAGAGCGTATTTTGATTTCTGCGAGATCATCTAAATTTTCGAGCCGATGCGATCTGGTACCTCGCGCTATGCTTGTTGTCAAATTTTAACCGATAAGCGGAAACGATGCTGCACCCGTCCCCGGCCCTTATGGCCCGGTTCCGGGCGCTATCCCCGCCTTCCCCGGCGCGAGCCGGACCATCGCGCCGCACCCATCCCGCACGCTACGGGCGGGCCTGTTCCGGCGTGCTGATGATAGCGCCGAACAGGCGCTTCCACACGCCCGCGCCCCAGAGCCGGAAGCGATCCAGGTACAGGTAAACCACCGGCGTCGTGTAGAGCGTAAGAATCTGGCTGACGATAAGCCCGCCCACGATCGCGATTCCGAGCGGCCGGCGCAGTTCTGAACCCGTGCCGGTGCCAAGCGCGAGCGGCAATCCGCCGAGCAGCGCCGCCATCGTGGTCATCATGATGGGCCGAAAGCGCAGGATGCACGCCTGATAGATTGCCTCGAGCGAGCTCTTTCCCTCGGTGCGTTCGGCTTCCAACGCGAAGTCAATCATCATGATCGCGTTCTTCTTGACGATGCCAATGAGCAGGATGATTCCGATGATCGCGATTACGCTGAGGTCGATTCCGCAGATAATCAGCGCGAGCAGCGCCCCCACTCCCGCGGACGGCAGCGTGGAGAGAATCGTGATGGGATGAACGTAACTCTCGTACAGGATTCCCAGCACGATGTAGACGGCGGCCAGCGCACCCAGTATCAGCATCGATTCGTTTCTCAGCGAGTCGCGGAACGCCTGGGCGGTTCCCTGGAAGTTCCCGTGAATCGCGGCGGGCAGACCGATCTCGCGCTCCGCCTGGTCGATCGCATCAACCGCCTGCCCGAGCGCGACGCCTGGCGGGATGTTGAATGAAATCGTCACCGACGGGAACTGGCCCTGATGGTTGACCGCGAGCGCGGTGGTCGATGGCGCAAAGTGCGTGAAGGTTCCGAGCTTTACCAGTCCGCCCGCCGGAGTCGCGACGTAAATATGATTGAGCGAGTCGGGGTCCTGCCAGAATTCGGGCGCCACCTCCATTACCACATGGTACTGATTGAGCTGCGTGTACATCGTGGACACCTGGCGCTGTCCGAATGCATCGTACAGGGCATTGTCGATCGCCTGCTGGGTCAGGCCCAGGCGCGACGCGGTATCGCGATCGACGACCAGGTTCGCCGCCAGTCCCGCGTCCTGCTGGTCGCTGCTCACATCGACCAGTTGAGGAATCGATCGCATCTTGCGCAGCAGCCGCGGCGCCCATTGGTTCAGAAGCGCCAGATCGTCGCTCTGCAGGGTGTATTGAAACTGCGCGTTTGCCATTCGGCCGCCGACGTTCAAGTCCTGCACTGCCTGAAGATAGAGGCTCGCGCCGGGGACATGCGCGGCATGCCTGCGGATTCGCGCGATAACCTGATCCGCGTTGAGCCTCCGCTCGCTGAGCGGTTTCAGCGCGATGAACATCCGCGCGGTATTGGTTCCCGAGCTGTTTCGCCCGCCGGTGAACGCAATCACGTGATCGACCGCGGGATCGGCCTTGATGACGTCGACGAACTGGCGAAGCCGCTCCGACATCGCCTGGAACGACGTGTCCTGGTCGGCTTGCACCGCTCCCATCAGCCGCCCGGTGTCCTGTTGCGGGAAGAACCCCTTCGGAATCGCCGCGTAAAGATAGACGCTGATTCCCACCATCGCGAGCGTTATCGAAAGCATCAGGCGCGGATGCCCGAGCACCCACTTCAGGCTGGTCTCGTAGTGCGCGTGCATCCAATCGAACGCTTTCTGGCTTGCGAGGTACCAGCGGCCGTGCTGTTGGCTGTCATGCTCTCCCAGCAGATGCGCGCACATCATCGGCGTCGTGGTCAGAGAGATGACCATCGACACCACGATCGCCACCGACAGCGTAACGGCAAATTCGCGGAACAGGCGCCCGATAATTCCGCCCATCAGCAGAATCGGAATGAACACCGCCACCAGCGACACGCTGATGGAAACGACGGTAAAACCGATTCCCCTGGCGCCTTCGATCGCCGCGTCAATTGCGGAGCGCCCCTGCTCGCGAAAGCGCGCAATATTTTCAATCACCACGATCGCGTCATCGACCACGAACCCGGTCGAGATCGTCAGCGCCATCAAGGAAAGGTTGTCGATCGTGTAGCCGCACAAATACATCACGCCGAACGTGCCGATGAGCGAAATCGGCACCACGATTCCCGGAATCAGCGTGGCGCGCGCGCTGCGCAAGAACACGAAGACGACCAGCACCACCAGGGCGATCGAAACCAGCAAAGTCAATTCGACGTCGCGCACTGACGCTCGTATCGTCAGCGTCCGGTCCAGCACCACCGACATATCAATCGCGGGTGAGATCGACGCCTTGAGCGACGGCACCGCCGCCATGATTCGATCCACGGTGTCGATAATGTTGGCGTTGGGCTGCCGGAAGATGACGATCAGCACCGCCGGCCTGCCGTCCACCAGTCCCAGGTTGCGCAAGTCCTCGACCGAATCGCGCACCTCCGCCACTTCGGACAGGGTAACCGCGGCGCCATTGCGATAGCGGATGATAAGCGGCTGATAGTCGGCCGCCTTGAGAAGCTGGTCGGTGGTGCTGATCTGGCGCGCGTCGGTATCGCCCGAGAGCTCGCCCTTGGGGCGATTCGCATTGGCGGCCGCGAGAGCGGTACGGACGTCTTCCAGGCTGATGCCGAGATGGTTGAGCTGAGTCGGATTCAGTTCGACCCTGACCCCGGGAAGCGCGCTCCCACCCACGAACACCTGGCCGACCCCCTGAATCTGCGAGAGCTTCTGCGCGAGGATTGACGAAGCCGCGTCATAGATTTTCCCGCGAGTAAGCGTGTCCGAGGTCAGCGCAAAGATAACCACCGGTGCGTCGGCCGGGTTGACCTTCTGCCAGGTCGGATTTCCGGGCAGGTCGCTTGGCAACTGGCTGCGGGCCGCGTTGATCGCGGCCTGAACGTCGCGCGCAGCCGCATCGATGTTTCGCGACAGATCGAACTGCAGCACGATGCTGGTATTGCCGAGCGAACTGGTCGAGGTGAGCTGGTTCAGGCCGGCAATACGTCCGAACTGCCGCTCGAGCGGCGTCGCCACCGCCGAGGCCATCGTCTCCGGGCTTGCGCCGGGAAGCTGAGCCGAGACCTGGATGGTCGGAAATTCGACCTGCGGGATCGGCGAAACCGGCAGCAGGCGAAACGCCACCAGTCCCGCCAGCGCGATCGCGATCGTAAGCAGCGTGGTGCCGACCGGACGGCGGATGAAGATCTCGGAGATCATCGCGCCGCGGCCGCCTCCGACAGAACGTTTCGGGCGCGTCCGCGCGCCAGCCGCTCGCTCAATCGATCGAAGGCGAGAAAGATCACCGGCGTGGTATAGAGCGTAAGGACCTGGCTCAGCAGCAGGCCGCCGACGATCGCGATTCCCAGCGGGCGGCGCAATTCCGAACCGGTGCCGGTGCCCAGCGCCAGCGGCAATCCGCCCAGCAGCGCCGCCATCGTGGTCATCATGATAGGCCGAAAGCGCAACAGGCAGGCCTGAAAGATTGCCTCGCGGGCGGACTTGCCGTCCTTGCGCTGCGCTTCGAGCGCGAAGTCGATCATCATGATCGCGTTTTTCTTGACGATGCCGATAAGCAGGATGATGCCGATGAGAGCGATCACGTTGAGCTCGCTGCCGCAGATCATCAGGGCCAGAATCGCGCCGACGCCGGCTGACGGCAGGGTCGAGAGAATCGTGATCGGATGGATGTAGCTTTCGTAGAGCACGCCGAGCACGATGTACACCGTCACGAGGGCCGCCAGAATCAGCAGCGGCTCGTTGCGCAAGGACGCCTGGAAGGCCCGCGCCGTTCCCTGGAACTGGCCTTGCACGCTCTCCGGCATCCCGATTTCGCGCGCCACCGCATCGATCGCGTCGACCGCGTCGCCCAACGCATAGCCCGGCGCGAGGTTGAAGGAGATGGTGACGGTCGGAAACTGCCCCTGATGATTGACCACCAGTGGAGCGTCGGACTCCTCGTAATGGGTGAACGCGCCGAGCGGCACCTGTCCTCCGGTGGAGGAGCGAATGTAAATCTGGTTCAGCGCGGCCGGGTCCTTCTGAAACGCGGGATCCACCTCCAGCACCACGTGGTACTGATTCGACTGGGTGAAGATGGTCGAGATCTGTCGTTGTCCGAATGCGTCGTACAGCGTGTTGTCGATCATCTGCGGGGTGATTCCCAGGCGCGAGGCCGTCTGGCGATCGATCACCAGCCGCGATTGCAGTCCTGAATTCTGCTGATCGCTGGCGACGTCCCGCAGCGCGGGCACCGTTCTGAGCTTGTCGATCAGTCGGCCGGCCCATTCGGCCAGCTCCTTCGGATTCGGATCTTCGAGACTGTATTGATACTGGGTGCGGCTTACGCGGTCTTCGACCGTCAGATCCTGAACCGGCTGAAGGAACAGCGTGATTCCCTGAACCGCCGCGACCCGCGACGACAGGCGGCGGATAATCTGGCTGATATCGGCGCCGCGGCGTTCATCGAGCGGCTTCAGGTTGATCAGGAACCGCCCGCTGTTGACCGTGGTATTGGTTCCGTCGACTCCTACAAACGACGACAGGCTCTGCACGGCGGGATCCTGCAGGATGACGCGGGCGAGCGCCTGCTGCCGCTCCACCATCGCGGGAAACGAAGCGCTCTGCGGCGCTTCGGATACGCCCTGGATCACGCCCGTGTCCTGAACGGGGAAAAACCCCTTCGGGCAGATGATGTACAGAACAATCGTAAGGACCAGGGTGCCGATCGCGACCCATAGCGTGCCTTGCTCGTGCTCGAGCACCCATCGCAGCGTGCGGCCATAAAAGGCGATCGAGTCGTCGAACACCTGTTCCGACTTGCGATAGAACCAGCTCCGATCGGCTTCGGGCGTATGCTGGAGCAGCCGCGCCGACATCATCGGCGTCAGCGTCAGCGAAACTATCGCCGACACCAGGATCGTGACGGCCAGGGTAACGGCGAACTCCCGGAACAGGCGGCCGACGATATCGCCCATGAACAGCAGCGGAATCAGCACCGCGATCAGAGAGACCGTCAGTGAAACGATCGTGAAGCCGATTTGCTCCGAGCCCTTGAGCGCCGCTTCCAGCGGCGAATCGCCCGCCTCGATGAAACGCGCGATGTTCTCGATCATCACGATGGCGTCGTCCACCACGAAGCCGGTCGAAATGGTGAGCGCCATCAGGGTGAGGTTGTTGAGGCTGTAGCCAAGCAGGTACATCACGCCGAAGGTTCCGACCAACGACAGGGGCACCGCGACGCTCGGGATGATGGTGGCGGAGAGATTGCGGAGAAACAGAAAGATGACCATCACGACCAGCGCGATCGTCAGCATCAGCTCGAACTGAACGTCGGCGACCGAAGCGCGAATCGTCGTGGTCCGGTCGGTCAGAATCGCAACCTGCACCGACGTGGGCAGCGAACTCTGCAGGCGCGGCAGCAGCGCCTTGATCCGGTCCACCACCGCGATGATATTGGCGCCGGGCTGGCGCTGGACGTTCAGGATGACCGCCGGCGCCGTGTCCATCCACGCCGCCTGCTTGACGTTCTCGGCGCTATCCACGACGCGAGCGACGTCGCCGAGCTTGATCGGCGCGCCGTTGCGGTAGGCGACCACCACCTGGCGGTAGTCCCTGCTGGAAAAAAGCTGATCGTTGGCGCCGATCGTGTAGGCCTGGGTTCTGCCATCAAAATTGCCTTTGGCCTGATCGACATTCGCGGCGGCAATCGCCGTGCGCAGGTCTTCCAGCGTCATCCCGTACGCGGCGAGCGCGGCGGGATTCGCCTGCACGCGCACCGACGGCTTCTGCCCGCCGCTGATCGTGACCATCCCGACGCCGGACAACTGCGAAATCTTCTGCGCCAGCCGCGTATCGGCAAGGTCCTCAACCTGCGCGAGCGGAAGCTCATCCGAAGTGAGAGCGAGCGTGAGAATCGGCGCGTCCGCCGGATTGACCTTGCTATAAACCGGCGGATTCGGGAGGTCCTGCGGCAGATAGGTCATCGCCGCGTTGATTGCCGCCTGAACTTCCTGCTCGGCCACGTCGATATTCAGATCGAGCGCGAACTGCAGCGTGATGACCGAACTGCCGAACGAGCTGTTCGAGGTCATCTGGTTCAGGCCCGGCACCTGCCCAAACTGCCGCTCGAGCGGAGCGGTGACCGACGATGCCATCACGTCGGGGCTCGCGCCGGGATAGAAGGTCACCACCTGGATAGTCGGGTAATCGACCTGCGGCAGAGCCGAGACGGGCAATTCGAGGTACGCGACCAGTCCCGTCAGCATGATTGCAGCCATCAGCAGCGAGGTTGCAACCGGCCGCAGGATGAACAGGCGCGAGGGATTCATTGGGTGGCCCCGGCGGAGATCGGATTGGCCGCGAGCTGGACGCTGACTTTGGCGCCCTGGCGCAGCTTGTCCGTTCCTTCCACCACCACCAATTCACCGGGATTCAGCCCGGAGGCGATTGCCGCGGTGCCCCCCTGGGCGGCATCCACCTTCACCGGACGCATCTCCACCGTCTGGTCCGGCTTGACCACGTAAACGAAGGCGCCTTGCGAGCTGCGCTGGACGCTCGCAATTGGAACCAGCACGGCATCGCGCCTGGTCTCGACCAACAGCTTCGCATTGACAAACTGGTTCGGAAACAGCGCGTTGTCCTGGTTCGGAAACGAGGCCTTCAGTTTTACGGTGCCGGTGCTCGGGTCGATCTCATTGTCGAGCGTAAGCAGCGTGCCGGTGGCGAGCTGGTTTTTCAGCGCACGGTCGTACACATCGACCGAAAGCTGCGCCGTGTTGCTCATCGCCTTCTGGACGCGCGGCAAATCATCCTCGGGGATGCTGAAGATCACGGCGATCGGCTGAAGCTGGGTGATAACCATCAGCCCCTGAGTATCGGCGGCATGGACGATATTTCCGGGATCGACCAGCCGCAATCCAACCCGGCCGTTGATTGGCGAGGTAATCCGGCAATACGTGAGGTTCAGCTTCGCGCTGTCGATCAGGCCCTGATCGTTCTGGACCGCGCCTTCATACTGGCCCGCGAGCGACTGCTGATTGTCGAGATCCTGGCGCGCGACGATATTCTGCGTGTAGAGCTGCTTGTAGCGGGCGAGCTGGCTCCGCGCGTTGATCAGCGAAGCGCGATCGCGCGCCATCTGTCCCTCGGCCTGGGTAAGCTGCACCTGGTAAGGGCGCGGATCGATCTCCGCCAGCAGGTCGCCCTCTTTGACCATCTGCCCTTCCTTGAAGAGCACCTTGACGAGCTCTCCATCAACCCGGGTGTGCACGGTGACGGTTTTGAAGGGCGTGACGGTGCCGATTTCGGTCAGATAAAGGTTCAGGTCGCCGCGCTTGGCCGCGGCTGCCGATACCGGAATGCTGCGGTTGCGGATCGCGGCGGCCGCTTCGGCGGACTGATCGCGGTCGCGGCCCAGCCCCGCAACCACCCGATAGACCACCAGCAATACCACCGCCGCGCCAGCCCAAAACCACCATCGCCTGCTCAAGCTTCGGACCTGGATCGCCACGCCGGCCTCGCGGGTATAGCGGACGGCGGCAGGACGCTCGGCATCGGTGATTGAGGCGTTCGAGTTCATCGCGTCCATTCTCTCACCCTAACAGAAGTAGACGAACGAAAGGTCCGAAATGTTGCAAAACAGGCCGTAAAGCCGCCTCGCGCGGAGAAACGACGAAAACGGGCAGGCGCGGATGAACACACTTGTGCGCGCAAGCGGCCCTCGAAGTTGATCCGCCCCTGGCGCGCGTGCGGGCGCGCTATTGCCTCCCGCAATCATCGCAATTGTGGACGCGCGAGTCCATATCGGTTACGCCGCCCCCCGGTCACCGTACTTCATCCACGCGCGCATCCGTAGAGAAACAGTGAAACGATCGTATGGATGGCTACGTCGAGCGCAGCGGTCTCGCGCTTGTAGCGCTGGATGCCGCGCATCATGCCGAGCAGGCATTCGGCCAGCAGATCGAAGTCCAGGTCGCCGCGAATTCGGCCCTCGCCCGCTGCATCTCGAAGCACGCGGCTGATCACCCGCGCAAGATGCCCGCGCTCGGTGCGATAGCGGGTTTCCTGCGCGCGCGGCAGCCGGGTCGGATCGCGCAGCAGCACGAAGAACTGGCGGCGGTTCCAGAAATAGGCCATCGCCTGGCGGACGATGGTGGTAAGCCGTTCCTCGTCAGTTTTCGCATCGGCCAGCGCCGCCTCGATCTGAGTCCGAAGCTGCCGGAAGCCCTCGATCACCGCGGCCGCGTACAGTTGTTCCTTGGATCCGAACTGGCGGTAGACGCTGCCTTTGCCGACGCCGGCGTGCAGCGCAACATCATCGGTCAGAACTTCGTCAAAGCCCTTTTCGCCGAACAATTCGGTGGCGCTGCGAATTATGCGCTGGCGCAACATCGGGATCGGCCGCCGGCCGCGTTTGCGCTTGCCGCAGGCGCCGCCTGGGGCGATCGGGACAATACTTTTATGCTGTTCGATCACGCCTGCGCCGGAGTGTGGGATGGCCTTGCGCGTCATCGTGCGAAACCTGCCACCGCGTTACCCATCCACAAAAACATAACCACTAAAACATCCGGTCACCAATCTTTCCGATTGCGAGGAGCCTGCCCTTATGATGCTTACGCCTCATGCGCCCGGGCGGATAGTCAGCAATGCGCAGGGGCATCGGCTAACCACATGTTCGGCCACGCTGCCCAGGAGAAATCGTTTGATTCCGCCGCGGTTGTGGGTCGCGATGATGACGAGGTCGGCCCCGAGCCTTGCGGCCTGTTTCACGATGGTGCGCGCGGGGTCTCCAACCTCCACGAAAATCTCGGCCTCAAAGCCCCGGAGCCGCGTATCCGCCATCTTTTTGAGCTTTCGCCGGGCATCCTCCTCAGCTTCGACCGAATACTGCGCCGCGATTCCCGTATCGGCCGCGACGGCCGGCGACAGCGGAACCACGTGCAGGAGCATCAGCTTCGCCCGATGGGTACGGGCAAGGTCGCGGGCGAGCTGCAATTCGGCGGCCGGCAGCCGTCTGGTGAATTTTATCGGCAGAAGAATTCTGCTCCATCCTGCACCCATGCTCAGGCCTTTCCCTTTCGCGTGCTCCGTTTATTGGGCCGCGATAATAGCACGGGTGTGCCGGGCGATTATCAGGTCCTCGTTGGTGGGGATGACCCGCACGAGGACCTTGCTCGCGGCGCTGCTGATCGTATCGCGGTTGCCGGCATTGCTCGCTCGATCGATCCGCACGCCCAGATAGGCGAGTCCGGCGCACACGGTCGATCGCACTTCGGCATCGTGCTCTCCGATTCCGCCGGTGAAGACCAGCGTATCGATACCCTCGAGCACCGCGGCCATCGCGCCAATATGCTTTCGCAGGATGTAGCAGAACATCCGGCGCGCCATCGCGGCGCGCGGATCGCCCGACTGTGCCAGTGTGCGCATATCCGGGCTAATCGCGGAGACGCCGAGCAGCCCGGCATCGTCGTTCACGGCCCGTTCGATTCGGCCCGCGTCGTACTTCTTTTGGGCCAGAAGGTAGAGAATCACGCCGGGATCCAAATCGCCGCTGCGCGTCCCCATCATCAGCCCGCCCGCGGGAGTGAAGCCCATCGTGGTGTCGACCGATTTCCCGTCGCGGACCGCGGCGAGACTGGCGCCATTGCCCAGATGAGCGATTATCACCCGGCCTTTCGCGCGATCGCCGAGCGCGCCGACGATGTATTCATACGAGAGGCCGTGGAAGCCGTAGCGCCGCACGCCCGCTTTCCAAAGTTCATTCGCGAGCGGAAAACGAGCCGCGACTTCCGGGATGGTGCGATGAAAGGCGGTGTCAAAGCACGCGACCTGGGGAAGGCCGGAAAAATGCGCCCCAATGGCCTCGATTGCCGCGATCGCGCTGGGCAGATGGAGCGGCGCGAAGGGAATCAGTTCGCGCAGCGAGGCCAACAGTTCCGGAGTTACACGCTCCGGCGCCGTATGCGCTGCGCCGCCGTGCACCAGGCGATGGCCGACCGCGGCGGGACGCGGCAGACCGATCTCGTCCAGCGCGGTGAACATCGCGCGGATGATCTCGAGCTCATCCTCATAGTCGCGGGCGATTTCCTTCAGAACTGTGCCGCCTTCGCCGACGACCTTGAAGCAGCCGCCCGGCATCCCGATACGGTCGATTTCACCGCTGGCCAGCAGCCGCTCGCTCTCGGCGAGCATGTACAGGGAGAATTTAAGCGAAGACGAGCCGCGATTGACGCAGAGAATCGAATGACTTGCCGTCACGGCGATCCTCGTTTCAGCGCGGCATTTTCAGGTCTTGCGCACGTGCCGGTGCCGGCCGGGCGGCGCGCACAGGCAACATTTCGCAACATTTTCCGTTTTTTGGGCCCGTCAACCTTCCTCACAGGTCCCATTTCCAGTTGCGGACCTCGGGCAGATCGTCGCCGTAGCGCGTGATGTACTCGCGATGCTCCACGATCTTCGCGCGCATCTCCTGGCGCACATAGCCCGCGACCGGCGCGAGCTTCGGCACCCGGGCGGCCACATCGGCGATCAGGTTGAAACGGCCCATGTCGTTCATCACCAGCATGTCGAACGGAGTCGTGGTCGTTCCTTCCTCCTTGTAGCCGCGCACGTGCAGGCTTGCGTGATTGGTGCGCCGGTAGGTGAGACGATGAATCAGCCATGGGTAACCATGATAGGCGAACACGATCGGACGATCCCTGGTAAAGATCTCGTCGAACTCCTGTGCTGTCAAACCGTGCGGATGCTCCTCGTGGGGCAGGAGCTTCATGATATCCACAACATTTACAACGCGCACCTTCAGATCGGGAAATTGCCTGCGCAGGTAGTGAGTGGCGGCCAGGGTTTCAAGCGTGGGAATATCGCCCGCGCACGCCATCACCACGTCGGGATCGCCGCCCTTGTCGTTGCTGGCCCATTCCCAGATGCCGAGGCCCTGGGTGCAGTGCTTGACGGCCGCATCCATGTCGAGCCACTGCAGCTCGGGCTGTTTGCCCGCGACAATGATGTTTATGTAGTTGCGGCTGCGCAGACAGTGGTCCGTGACGGAGAGCAGGGTGTTCGCGTCGGGGGGCAGATAGACGCGGATGACCTGGGGCTTCTTGTTGACGGCGTGATCGATGAAGCCGGGATCCTGATGGGAGAATCCGTTGTGGTCCTGGCGCCAGACGTGAGAACTCAACAAATAGTTGAGCGACGCAATCGGCGCGCGCCACGGCAGCTCCTGCGACACCTTGAGCCACTTCGCGTGCTGATTGAACATCGAATCCACCACGTGCGCGAACGCCTCGTAGGTCGCGAACAATCCGTGGCGCCCGGTCAGCAGGTAGCCCTCGAGCCATCCCTGGCACGTATGCTCGCTCAGGATCTCCATCACGCGTCCGTCGGGCGCGAGGTGATCGTCGTAGGACAGCGTCTCGGCAACCCAGGCGCGATTGGTAACGTCGAACAGCGCCCCGAGCCGGTTTGAATTGGTTTCATCCGGACCCATCACGCGGAAATTCCGGCGATCGTCGTTGAGCTTCATGATGTCGCGCAGAAAGGTCCCCATCACGCGCGTCGATTCGGCGGTCACCGCGCCCGGCTTCGGAACCTCGACCGCATACTCGCGAAAATCCGGCATCCTGAGCGGCTTGAGAAGAAGGCCGCCGTTGGCGTGCGGATTCGCGCTCATCCGGCGCGCGCCTTTGGGCGCGAGCGCTTCGAGATCGGGCCTGAGCCGCCCCGTGTCATCGAACAACTCCTCGGGGCGATAGCTCTTGAGCCATTGATTCAGCACCTTGACGTGCGACGGCGTGGTCATGTCGGCGACGGGAACCTGATGGGCGCGCCAGTAGTCCTCGACCTTGAGACCGTCGATTTCTTTGGGCGCGGTCCAGCCCTTCGGGCTCCGCAGGATGATCATCGGCCACCGCGGCCGTTCGGCGGATTTTCCCTGGCGCGCGGCGCGCTGAATCGCGGCGATTCGGTCGAGCACCGCGTCGAGCGCTGCCGCCATCGCCTCGTGCATCAGGTCCGGGTCATGGCCTTCGACGAACCAGGGCTGATAGCCGTAGCCGACGAACAGGCGTTCGAGTTCGTCGCGGCTGATGCGCGCGAGGATGGTGGGATTGGCGATTTTGTAGCCGTTCAGATGAAGGATCGGCAGCACCGCGCCGTCGCGCGCGGGATCGAGGAATTTGTTGGAATGCCACGCGGTCGCGGCGGGACCGGTCTCCGCCTCGCCGTCGCCCACCACGCAGGCAACGATCAGATCGGGATTGTCGAATGCCGCGCCGTACGCGTGCGAGATCGAGTAGCCGAGTTCGCCGCCTTCATGGATCGATCCGGGCGTCTGCGGCGCGGCATGGCTCGGAATTCCTCCGGGGAAGGAGAACTGCTTGAAAAGCTTCCGCATCCCGGCGATATCGCGCGACACTTCGGGATAAATTTCGCTGTAGGTCCCTTCCAGGTACGCGTTCGCCACCACCGCCGGGCCTCCATGACCCGGGCCGGTGATAAAGATCATGTTGAGATCGCGCTTGACGATCGCGCGGTTCAGATGCGCATACATGAAGTTGAGGCCGGGCGAGGTGCCCCAATGGCCGAGCAGGCGGGTCTTGATGTGATCGCGGGTCAACTCCTCGCGCAACAGCGGGTTATCGAGCAGGTAAATTTGTCCGAGCGACAGATAGTTTGCGGCGCGCCAGTAGGCATCGATGAGCTTCCGTTCGGAATCTGAAAGAACCGGCATGGAAAACCTCCCGGGCTTCAAGCGAATCGCCCTCAGGCAATCGCCTCCATCACGATCTTATTAATTTTTTTCGCGTTGGCACCAGCAAGAACGCCAGGCGCGTGCCGGTCGAACGAAAAGCCCGTGCTTTCTTCTCAGGAAGCGGGCGGCGCGGGATGCTGCTGTGTAAGACAGTGGATCGCGCCGAGTCCCCACACGAGCTCGGATGCGGGAACGCCGACGACGCGGCGGCCCGGAAACAGCCGCGCCAGTGTCGCGATTGCGATCGCATCGGCGGGACAATCAAAGGTGGGCATCACCACTCCGCCGTTGGCGATATAGAAGTTCGCGTACGAAGCGGGCAGCCGCGTGCCGTCATACACGACCGGCCGCGGCATCGGCAGCGTTTCGATCCTGAGGAGCTCGCCGCGCTCATCGCGCATCTTCCTGAGGCGGGCAAGATTGTCCTGCAGCACCTTGTAGTTGACGTCGGCGGGATCTTCCTCGACCACCGTCACGACCGTATCGCGCGCGACGAAGCGCGCGAGATCGTCGATATGCCCGTCGGTGTCGTCGCCCGCGATTCCGTCGCCAAGCCACAGCACGTTGGTAACTCCCAGATAGGTCTTGAGGTAGACTTCGATACCGGTGCGGGTGAGATGCGGGTTGCGGTTGGGATTGAGCAGACAGGATTCGGTGGTCAGCAGAGAGCCGGCGCCGTTGGGATCGATCGAGCCGCCCTCCAGGACGATTCCCGGCTCGACCACCTCGAAGCCGTAGCGCGCACCGAGCTTTTGCGGCACGACGTCATCCAGATCGAACGCGCCGTACTTCTCGCCCCATGAATTGAATTTCCAGTCGAGCGCGATCTGGCGCGGGCCATTCCCCGCTATCCGATTCACGAAGATCGGTCCGTGATCGCGGACCCAGGAGTCGTTGGTGTCGAGATGGAACAGATCGATGCGCGCCATGATCGCATCGTCGCCGGCAGCCGTCTCGCGGATCATCCGGCGCACCTCGCCGATTCGGCCGCCGTCTTTGACCATCACGCGCACCGGCTCGAACGAAGCGATCGCGGCGGCCATCTTCGCGAACACGGCCGGAATGGGGTCGAAGTTGCCGGGCCAGGTGTCAAGGTTGTGCGGCCATACGAGATAGGCGGCCTCGTGCGGCTCCCATTCGGCGGGCATGCGATAGGCGGCGAAGCGCCGGCGATGGTCGGGCGGGATGCGCGACGACACTGTCATCCTGCGGCGGCCGGCTCGGGCCGGCCCCGCCCTTCAAGCCCGGCCCGCGCGCGCGAGGCGGCGGGAAAAAGCATCGTGCTCATTATGAACGGAAACGGCGGATGAGGTCGCCGTAGGCGTCGATACGGCGGTCGCGCAGGAACGGCCAGTTGCGGCGCGTGCGTTCAATCTTGCCGAGGTCGCATTCGACCACCAGGGTTTCCTCGCGGCTGGCGGCGGCGCTCGCGACAACTTCGCCAAACGGATCGGCGACGAACGACGACCCCCAGAATTCGAGGTCGGCCTCGATTCCGGTCCGGTTCACGACGCAGACGTAAACGCCGTTGGCGATCGCATGCGCGCGCTGGATCGTCTTCCATGCCTCCAGCATCTTCACCCGATCATCCGGAGTCTCGCCGTGCCACCATCCGATCGCTGTCGGATAGAAAAGCACCTGCGCCCCCGCCATCGCGGTCAGCCGCGCCGCCTCCGGAAACCATTGATCCCAGCATACGAGCACGCCCATCGAGCCGTAGGCGGTGGGATGGGCGATGAAGTCCAGGTCGCCGGGAGTGAAATAGAACTTCTCGTAGTAGCGGGGATCGTCGGGGATATGCATTTTGCGGTAGCGCCCGGCGATTTGCCCGTTCGCGTCGATCACCACCGCCGTGTTGTGATACACGCCGGCCGCCCGCCGCTCGAACAGCGAAGCGATCACGACGACCTTGCGGGCGGCGGCCACTTTGCCGAGCGCCTCGGTCGATGGACCCGGAATGGGTTCGGCGAGATCGAAGAAGGCGGGATCCTCGACCTGACAGGGATACTGCGAGCGAAAGAGCTCCTGCAGGCAGATGACCTGCGCGCCGCGCCGGGCCGCATCGTCGATCTGCGCAATCGCCTTGTCGAGGTTCTTGTGCGGATCCTCCGCGCAGCTCATCTGCACGAGGCCCAGAGCGATTTTGCCGCGAGCTTCAGCCATCGTCCGATCCTTGATAGCAACCGCACGACCGCCGCGCCACCGCCGCCCGAAACATCATCGTAACACGGGCGGCCAACCGCGCTCTTCGCGGTGAATCCCTTGCCCAGGAGGGAAAGCGTGCGGCCACTTTTCCCGAGCCGGCGCGGGGATGCCGAGCTTAACCCGCGGATGAGCGCGATGCCTGCTCAACTTCCATCAGCGCGGCGATCATCTCGTCGGCCTCGGCGGGATCGAGCTTGCCGTCGCGGACGGCGTTGAGGATGTCCATGATGTCGCGGCGATGGGAGGCTGGGGTGAAGGGCGCCGTGCGCGCGCTCTCTTTGGGTTGCGGTTCGGACGGGAGGGGCGATTCGTCCCTGCGTTCGCGCGCGGCGCGGACGGCGGCGCGAATCGAATCGCGCATCTGGAGGGCTGCATCGCGAATCCGATCGCGAGTTTCCTCGCGTCCCTCGCGCGAGCGCGAGCGCCCTTCGGCGGCCGCGCGGCGGATGATATCGGAGAGGCGGCGGCCGAATTCCTCGATACTGTTGGCAATATCGCGCGGCAACTTCTCGCCAAGTTCGGCGAAAGCCCGTTCCGCTTCCGCCATCGCCTCGCGCACGCTGCGCGCCGCGTCTTCCGCCACATTGCGGACAAAGCTGCCCGACCATGGTCCGCCGCCGACGAATTCTCCCGCGACGCCGAGGAGGGAATTGACGAAGTCGGGGACGCGATCGCCGAATTCCTCGGCGAGAATTTCGCCCAGCTCCTCGAACGCGCCGTGAAAGCGGCGTCCATAGCCGCGCCGGCAATAATCGCGATCGTGCGAGCCGGCGCGCGCAAAGATTATGTCCGCGTGGCGCGCTTCGAGAACAAGGCGCGTGCGCTCCGAGTCGGGCCGCGCGGCGCCGATCGTCCCATGCACGCCGCGATGCTCCCGGCGCTCGAGGTTGGCCGAGTCCAGTCCGAAGACGCGCACACGTCCCCATCTGCTCGCCGCGGTCACATCGAGGGACGCCTCGGAATCGACCTCGACCGAGATCCGTCCGCGGGCGTTCACGTTCCAGGTCATTCCCTTGGGGAAAGGTCCGCGCAGGTTGGCCGCTCCGCCGACGACGGGCAAGTCGAGCGATCCGCCGACACCGGCGAGTGCGGCATGGCCGCTGATCGCGTCGATCTTCACGTCGCCGCCGATGCTCTGCATCAGGACCTTGCCGCCGACTTTGGAGATACGGACAGACCCGGATATCTCCATCATCCGCGCCTTGCCGCCGACATTTTCGATATCGATCTCGCCTGCGCGATCGACATAGAGCTTGCCGCCGATCGTTCGAGAGCGGAGCGCGCCGCCGATCTGCTCGACGAAGGCATTGCCGCCGATTCGGTCAACGGCGGCGGCGAGATCGACTTTGCGCGCCTCGAAGTTTCCGGAGACTGAGGCGATAGCGACGGAGCGCGCATTTTCGATTTCCACTCCGCCGCCCACTTCGGCGCCATCGATTGCGCCCGCATTGTCGATTCGGACGTTGCCGGTGACGCGATCGCGGACGGATAGGCTGCCGATACTGTCAGCGCGAACGTTTCCGCCGATGCGTCCGAGGACGAGCGGCGCGGTGAAATCTTTGACTTCCAGATGGCCGGCGCATTCGCCGACTTCGATCGCCACGCCGGCGGGAACACGCACCGTCGCGTGCGCGCGCAACGATACCTCGGCGCGGGCGCCCTCGCGCGTGACTTGAGGGGCCATATCGCAATCAATCTCGGCGCGGCTTGCCGCGCCGCCCGCGATTGTCAGATGCCCATCGGCGCGGACGATCCGCAGAACTTCAATCGCGTCAAGAATAGTCTCGTTCATCGTCGTCTCCTCCAGATACGATTACTCGGACGGTTTGCGGGCCAGCGCTTCACGCGCCTGTTCGGGCGTGATTTTCCCGGCCCGAAGGTCTTCGAGAATTGCGCGGCGATGCGCCGGCGTGTCAGCGGACACTTCCTCGGAAGCGGGCGCGCGAACCTGGTAGCCAAGGGCGGCAACCACCTCGTCGAGACGAGCCCGCACGGTGGGGTAGGAGATTCCCAACTCGCGCTCGACATCGCGGATTACGCCGCGGTTTTTGAGAAAGACCTCGACGAAATCGAGCTGGGCAGGAGCAAGCCGGAGCAAGGCGGGGAGCGCAAATTCCCCTTTAATCGAGATATTGCAGGAAGCACAGTCCAGTTCGGCAACGGTAAGTCCAGCCTGACAGGACGGACACTTAAGAATCATCGGCCGCATGACTTAATAATATTAAGATGAATCTTAATTTTGTCAAGTCTTAACTCAAATCTAGATAGAAGGGTCGAGGAGGCTATCGGCATCAAGAACTGGACAAGGCCTGGCCCTTGGCGCGAATATCGGTCGTCCCTGTTCCGGAGACGGTCGCCGACAAATTCGTCGCTTTAACACGAGTGTGGGTGCGGAACTTGTCGGCCTGAATCGCGCCCGCGACGACACCCTCGTGCGGCACATCTACGATCTTCACCAAGCTCGCGGCCATTATGAGCCGAGCGCGATCGTCCCCTTATTCGCGAAATCATGGCTTCCGACGCGGCCGCTTATGGCCACCGATTTCCCGCCTATCGCGAAGATCCGATCGCGGAGACCCCGCGTGCAATCAGGGGGCTCGATGACCCTTACTATGCACGGATTTACGATCGATTTCAGAAAGCCATGGTCTACGGAGAGCCTGTTGATTACGCCACCTCGATGAAATCGCTCAGAGAGTTGGCGTCGGTCCTGGAAAAAACTCTCTAGCGCAACAGCGCTCGTGCGCAACGGGACGAGGGAAAGACCGATGAGACGACGGGCGGCGTGCTTGCTGTCGGCGGCTACCTGCCGGCGATGCCAAGGATTCCGCCGATCAGGCGGATGGGGTGCCATTTCGTCCAGATGTCGGCGGCGGCGAAGGTGGGGCGCGCCTGCATCGCGCGCCAGTAGCGCGCAAGCGCCGGGCGCTTTGGGATTTCGGCGCCAAGGCCCACGAATTCCATCCGCGCGAGAAACACGGTCCACACCACGTCCGCAACCCCATACGCCGGCGGCACCATCGCCGCTCGGCCATCGCCAAGCGCCTGCTCCAGCCGATCCATGAAGCCGATCGCTTCGGCGCGGCGCGTCTCGGACAGCCTCGCGACCGCATCGGGATCGAAGATCCGGGCGCGTTCGGCGAAGACCGCGGCGCGCGCCTTATAGACCTCCGCAAGATCGGGATTTTCGGCGGCGCACGCGAGCAGGCGGCGATGGGTCGCTCGGAACAGTCTCGGAATCATGATCCGCGCCAGAGGATTGCGCGCCAGGATCCCGCCAAAAGTCAGTTCTTCCACCGGATAGGAATAATGAAGGTCGAGTAGCGCTTTCGTGTCGCCATCCAGCGCCGCCTCGCTCACGCCCAGAGCGTACTCGGCGATGGCGCGGCTTTGATCGAGAATTCGATCCGTCAGCACCAGGGTCGGCACGGTCATGTTCGGGTTGAGCCGCACGTAGTCCGGCTGCTGCTGGCCCCTTCTGAAATGGATATCGACGAAGACGGGCCTGTAAGAGATGCCGCCTTCGGCGAGCGCGAGGCGCGCGATCATCGAATAGTAGGAAGATGGAGCGTGATAGAGTCGGGGCTCGTTGCCGGAGAATTTGGCGGGCTCGCTCATCGCCGGGTCTTCATGGGGAGAAGGCGGATAGGACTTTGCCTGACTCGGGCGGCATCCGCAAACGATCGCGCGAAGCGCGGATGCGCTTTTCGCATTCACCCATCACGCCGCGCGTCGCTGGCCGCATTCGCATCTCGCCCGTCAACGAGGCCAGCGCCCGTCGTCCCCGCGGTCAATTGGTTCTTCTGCGCCGGCGGTCTTCGCGCGTCCTCGAATGAGTTGGGCGCGCGTCACGATTCCATCCCCATGCGTCCGCTACTTCGCGCAACAGGTCCGAACGTTCGTAACGAAAGGTCAGCATCATGCGCGGGCGGTCGGAGGCGTTGGGTGCGGCCGCGTGCAGCACGCGCAAGTCCATCAGCCAGACATCGCCCGGAATGCCGGTCATCTCGACGAGCCGCAGCCGCACGTTGCCGACATCGCCCGTACGATGCGGCAAATCAGGGCGGCCCTGCGGATTGTCCCCCGCGCCCAGCAGCTCGGCGAAGAATGGCTCGGTGCGCAGGAGCTTTCCGAACTCTGAAGGTCTGATGGATCGCCCGTGATTCAGGAGATGATGCGAACCGGCAATCGCGAGCGTGCCACCGCCGCCGGCATCGACGCGATCAAGGAATGCGAACAACTGCACGCCGGCGCTTTGCCCGCTCGCAAGCCGCGGACTGTCCGAATGCCAATGAGATGGAACGGTCCATGTCCGTGCGTTCGGCAAGGTGAAGAGCGCCTGTGGCCGGCGATTTGGCCCGGGCCGCTCGTAAGGTCGGCCCTCCAGGAGCGCATCGACCGCCGCCGAGAGCGTCGGTTCCTCGACCAATGCCGCCAGTTCGGGATGCCGGTTGCCGATCACCTGAGACGTCTTGAGGCCCGTCTCCGGCCATCGCGGTTCAGGCACGGCATCAAGATGCCATCGGCCGGCTTTCCAAAGTCCCATCCGCTCGAGCGGCCGCAACACGGCTTCGCGTGCGCGCCGCACTCCCTCGGCCGACAACAAGCCATCGAGCCTCAGGATGCCGTCTCGCCTGAACTCGTCGTGCTGTTCGCGGGTAAGAGTGAAGGTCATGAGCAAATCTTCCGATTCGGCAGGCTTCGGGTGCGATCGAGCCGACCACATCCGTCACGCCCACGCAATCCTGCCAGATTTGCGAGAAACGCGGAATCCGCATCTTATCCGACAGTCAAACTACCGAGCCGCGCGCCAACCGGCTAAGGTGAGGAAGAGGATTCCCCTGATGACAAGGGACGCTCGATGGTCAGGCCTGGAAGAGCCGTGGCGGGCGGCGATGGCGATGGCGTGGGAGGCGCATGTCGGCGGGAACATGGGAGTGGGCGCGGTTCTGACGGATCCGCGCGGGCGTTTGATCGCGGTGGGACGAAATCGCGTGGCGGACCTGGACGCGCCGCCGGGAAGGCTTCGGTCGACTTATATCGCCCACGCCGAACTCGATGTTCTAGCGCAGTTGACTCCGGGTAACTATCAGAACCATACGCTTTGGACGACGCTCGAATCCTGCCCTCTGTGCTCGATGGCGATTGTGACGAGCAACGTCGGGACGGTCGCGTATGCGGCCAGAGACCGGCTATGGGACGGAATCTCGCGACTCGCGGAACTCAACGAGTTCATCGCGCGTCGCTGGCCGGTTCGGCGCGGTCCGATCGGCGGTCCCATTTGCGTGTTCTGCGAATTGCTTCCGTTGCTCTGGTTCGTGGAGCACAAGCCGAACGGGAGCGTAGTAGAAAGGTACGCACGCGAGCATCCCCGCCTGCTGGCGCTGGCCAGGCGTGCTCACAGCGAGGCGCAGTTCGCGGATTTGAAAACGCATTCGCTCGATGCGGCGCTGAATCAACTCTGGCCGGACCTCGCAGCGATCGACGCCCAGCAGGCGTAGGACACGACACGCGTGGCTGCTTTGGGAGTCCGGCGAACTACCGGCACACGGCACTATCGCCATTTAGTTCAATAAGCTCTTGTCGCGCATGAACAAATTGATGCCCGTCCCGCCCTTCAGGCAAAGCACTTCTTTCGCGCGACCTCGGGCAACACACTCACGCCAGCGCAAGCTCCACGGATCCGTCAAACTTAAGCTCCGTCTCGGCCAGTCGTGGCGGGGCGCCGCGGCTTCGATGACATCCGCGAGGTATTCAGCGTTATGGCTGCGCGGATCAGAGCCTTCAACGCCTTCTCTTTGATCTTGTCGCCCTCGTGAAAGTCGATGGCGCGCCTGGTGTTGCCGTCGAGGCTGGAGTTGAATAGGCGCGCGGGGTCGTTCAGCGCTGCTCCCCTCGCGAAGGTCATCTTCACGACGTTCTTGTAAGTCTCGCCGGTGCAGATGAGTCCGGCGTGCGACCACACGGGAACGCCTCTCCATTTCCACTCCTCGACGACCTCGGGGTCGGCTTCCTTGATCAGTACGCGCAGCCGCGAGAGCATCGCGCCCCGCCAATCGCCGAGCTCCCTGATTCTCGCGTCGATCAACTGAGAAGGATACTTTTCTTTTCGAGATCCGCTCTTGCTCATTGCGTCCCTTTCGCTTCCCTCCTTTGTCTGCCGCGGCGCACGTTGTCAACGCCGACTGAAGGCCTCGTCGAATGTCGCTCGATACACTCTTAGTCATCATCGACACAGATCACCTGTAGCCATGTCTTGACGCCGCGGAACATCCCGCGATATGGGCGCAGTTCCGCGGAGACGTCCCAAAGAAATGGAAACGGGAATGCCGGGCGGCAGGACTCGAAAGCGCGCATTACAAAAGAGGTATTTGTGCCGATATGTTTGCAACGAAAGCCAGGATGGGCCGGATCGTCGCGAGGCGCGAGCTTACCGATGCGAGCGATCCGAAGAGGCGAATCATAGCTTCGGTCGGCACGCCTCGGCGGATGCGATCGGGGGACTGGCAGTGCGTCGTTCGTATCGACGGCCTGGGTCCTCATCCGATTTTTGAATTCGGGGGGGGCGTCGATTCGCTGCAGGCGCTGCTGGTGGGGATCGGAGTTCTGCGCAACGCGCTGAAGCAGGCGCCGTGTTGTCTCGCGTGGCGCGGCGATTCCGTCCTGCATCTTGCCGGCGGAATTCCACGGCAGACGCCGTCGGAATTTGGCGAAGAGTTTGAGCGGCGGCTCGAACAATTCGTCCTCCGCGAGCAACGGCGAACGCGGAAGTTTCGCGTGAAGATCATAAGAGCGCAGATGGCCGCGGAAGCCGCCGAAAAAGCGGCTTCGTGCTTGAGGACGTCGTCGAAACGACGGCAGCGCCGCTCGGACTGAAGCCTTCGATGGAGCCCCCCCCCCAGGGAGGCGCACCGATTTGCTAATCGGCCAGGCGGGTGAACCCGTCGGCGCTCCAGTCCTCGCTTCCGACTCCGTGATGCACGAAGAACAGCCCGGAGGGATCGTATTTGTCCTTTATGGCGCGAAGCCGTTTGTAATTTTGCCCCCAATAAGAGCTCTGCCAGTTGCTCAGGAAGTAGTCGCTTTCCGCCACGTATGATCCGGCATCCGGCGCCAGCCGCCTGAGTTCCGCCATCGCTCTGCCGACCGCGGCGGCGTTTTTGCGGGCGACGGGAAGCTCTGGTTGATGACCATCGAGGCCTGGGAACGCCGGCGGCCCTTCACTGCCGGTTATGGCCAGTGCAAACGCGTCAACGACATCGGGATTGGTGCACGAATCCCTGGTTCGGGAAATCGCGTCTTCGGATGCGCCCGCCAATCCCTTTTGAAAGTGAATTTCGACCTTTGAATGGCGTGCGGCGGCGATCAGTCCCTGCGCGAGATGCCGGCGCTGGTCTGCCCGCAGCAGCGAACTCGGAAGCCACCTCGAAGCGTACGCGTAGATAAAGTGTCCGGCCTCGCTGACGTTGGCTGACCAGTACACGTTCTCCTTCGGCGCTCCGGCGCGATCGTCTTCGCGAATCGCCCAAGGCGCCTGTGCTCTGATGAACGCCGCATCCCAGCGCTTCTGCGCGGGGATAGCGCGGATTATCGGCGCCGCCGTAAGGGAAAAGTCGCGGGGACGCCCCTGAACCCATCCGAGAAAAGGCTGCCAGAGCGCCTGCGCCTCCCGCTCGGTCAATCCCTGAAACGACATCTGAATGTCGAGCACGTTATCGGGCCCGACATTGGCAATCTCGCCCCAATGCGGATTGTTGAGGCGCTCGGCGTAAAAATCCACGAATCGATCGACCAGCCACGAAAACGCGTCGCCGGAAGCGGCTTGAATGGTGACGGCGACAAACCCGAAAAATTTGGGGAGCGGATGAGTGCGAAGCGTCAGGCGAGTTGCAACGCCAAAGGTGCCTCCGCCCCCGCCCTTCAGCGCCCAGAACAGGTCGGAATTGATGCACGGATTGGCGATCCGCACGGAACCGTCCGCCGTTACGATCTCCGCCTCGAGCAGGCTTGCGGCCGCCGTTCCGTAGTTCTTCGAATAACTGCCGAATCCTCCGCCCAGCACCAGTCCGGCGACGCCCACCGTCGCGCATCCTCCGCCCTGGACATAGCGCGCGGCCTTCGTCGTGACCTCGTTGTAAACATGAATCCAGATTGCGCCCGCGCCAACCGACACCGCGGGCGAGGGCGGTTGCCGCCCCGCGCATCCCTGCGCGACGAACGCATCATGCAGGACGATCTGGTCCATCGCGTGCGTCCAGATCAGAAGCGAGTCTGGCGCGTTCGAGGTACCGAGGTAGCTATGCCCTGCTCCTTTGACTACGAGCCTGAGATTCCTGTCACGCGCAAAGTTCACGGCGGCGGCCACGTCCGCCGCGCTCCGCGCTTCCACGCCGTACACGCTGGGATGCGCCGTCCAGGCATCCAGCCAGCCGCAGGTCTGCGTCAACGCGGGATCGTCCTCGGCGTAATAAGGATTTTTAAGTTCGTGGAAGAGGCGCAGGCAGGCTTGTCCGCCGGGATCGGCGCGGCACGCATCGAGCGGCGATTGCACTTTGATGAGACGGCCTTCCGTCGCACGCGCCAACGCGTCCCACTCGGCCTGGGATGGCCATGCGGCGTCTGAGGGCCGAACGCGCCGAAGCGGCTCTGGCCGCACCGCGGCGCGAGCTGTGAGGTCCGGCGAAAAGTGCGGCAGCACAAAGGGTTGAAGAGCGACGGCGGCCGCCGCCTTGATGAACTTCCTCCTGTGCATTGCGCGCCTCTTCAACTCGCATCCGGTGCGGCCGCATCGGCAACGTCACTCGGATTAAACCGACAGTCAGGTGATCGCGGATGGCTGGCTCCCGCGGATTCTGCATGCCACAACCGGCAAAGGCAAGGCGGCATTTCGTTGCGAGAACCCGCCGCGGTCTTTGTCGCTGTTCGATGCAAAAACCAGATTCGCGCCGGAGAGTGCTGTGCGGTTCAGCGCTTGGTCATCCGCTGAAATAGCTCATTTGCGCGATTCCAATCAGGGCGCCGGCCAGGACCAGCCAGGCTGAATTGATGCGGAAAAAGATGAGGCCGATGGCGCTGCAAATCGCGACTGCCCCGCTTGAAAAATCAAAGATGGCGGCACGGCCCAATTGCCAGCTAACGGCGATCATCAAGGCAACCGCCCCGACATTCACGCCGTCGAGAAATGCTCCCGCGATCTTCGAAGACCGAATTCGAGGAATTAACGGCCGGCTGGCGGCGACGAAGAGAAAGCCGGGCAAGAAGATGCCGACGGTCGCCACTATCGCACCCGGAATTCCTCCGAGCAGATAGCCGATAAAGGTGACAGTCGTGAATACGGGGCCCGGCGTCACCTGGCCGACGGCAACCGCGTCGAGCAACTGGCTTTGCGTGAGCCAATGCAGGCGGCTCACGAGGTCGGCTTGAAGAAACGCGAGCAGGACATAGCCGCTGCCGAAGATGACCGCTCCGAATTTTAGAAAAATCAGAAAGAGCCCTAACATGCTTATTGGCGCCGCCACGATCACGGACGATGCGGAGGCGATCAGGTGTTTGCCGGCTGGCAATCCGGCGGCAAAACCGCCGGCAGCTTTCTCCGAAAGCCAGACCCTGGCCGCGGCAATCGCGCCGGCAGCCAGCAATACGATCAGAACGTTTCCGCCGGAAAGAGCGGCCACCGTGGCGATCAGGCCAATGGCGGCAAGAAACCGGTTCTTCACGGCGCCGCGCGCCAATCCCCACAGGGCCTGAACCACGACCGCGATGATCACCGGCTTTACGCCGTACATGACGCTCTGGACCTGAGGAAGCGATCCGAACGCGGCGTAAGCCCATGCGCAGATCATGACGATCAACATCGCGGGAACGATGAAGCAGACGCCCGCAATCACGAGCCCTCTCCATCCCGCGCGCTGATGGCCGATGTGAATGGCCATCTCGGTCGAACTTGGCCCGGGGATGAGATTGGACGCGCCAAGCACGTCGAGAAAATCCGCGCGAGACACCCATCCACGCCGCCGAACGAACTCTTCCTCCATCATCGCGATATGCGCGGCCGGTCCGCCGAAGGCGATCGTGCCAAGCCGCAGGAAAGACAGTGCGATTTGCTTCAACTCCGAGACGGACGATGCGCTGGGCGTTGCGGGGTGCCGCGGGCGGGCTTCTTCCAGGGTCATGAGACGTCTCCATTCGCCGTCGAGCAAGTTCGGGAAACGGCTCGCGTACTTTGCCTTCGGCTTATGCGGGCGGTTGAGCGGCGGATTCGGAGGTGAAGCAGCGTTCGAAGATTTCGTGGATTTGGGCGCGGCGGCGGCGCAGTTCTTCGAGCAGGCGCTCGGGCGCGGCTTCGCCCTCGAAGCCCATCTTGCGCGCGAGCGGGAGCAGCGCGGCGTGGTCGGTGGGCACCGCCCATGCGGGCTGATCGCTTTCGATCCGGAGGCGATTCTCCAGGCGCGCGAGGAACTGAAAATTGTCGGCGAGGCTGGCGGCATCCGCCGGCGCCATCAGCGCGGTATCGTGAAGAGCGCCGAGCAGGGCGCGCGTGTTGCGGGCGCGCAGCGCCGGATAGTCGCGGCCATGCCTCAGCGCCATCATCTGCGTGATGAACTCGACATCGACCAGTCCGCCCCGCCCCTGCTTGAGATTGAGGCGATGCTTGTCCTCGGCGCCGATCTCGTTTGCCATCCGCTCGCGCATCGCGGCGATCTCCGCGACGCCTTTGGCATCGAGGCCCCGCGCAAAGACGAATTCCTGACGGGCGCGTTCGACTTCGGCGCCGAGGCTTGGATCTCCCGCGACTACGCGCGCGCGGACCAGCGCCTGGCGCTCCCATACCGCGCTGCTCTCGCGATGGTATGAGATGAAGCCTTCGAGCGAGGTGACGAGCGGGCCCTGATTGCCGGAGGGCCTGAGGCGCAGATCGAGCTTGTATGCGTATCCTTCGCGGGTGCGCGATTCGAGGACCGCGATGAGCTTCTGCGCGATTCGCGCCGCGATTGCGCCGGCGCCCGACGCCGCGCCTTCCGGATGGTGGTACACGAAGATCAGGTCGAGGTCGGAGTTGTAGGTCATCTCGCCGGAACCGAATCTGCCCATCGCCAGCACCGCCATCCGAAGCGACGGCGGTATGGGCCCGCGTGCGGCGACTTCCGCGCGGGCCACCGCCAGCGACTCGGCCAGCACCGCCTCGGCGAGATTGGTCAGCTCGGTTTCGACCTCGGGAAGCTGCAGGTCGCCGGCGAGATCGGCGATCGCGACCCGCAGGAACTCCTGATGGCGGAAGGCGCGGAGCGCATCGAGCCGCCCCTCGAAATCGGGACTCGCGCCGACCAGGCCGGAGACTTCCTCTTTCAGCTCGGCCAGAGTCCGCCGCGCGCGGACGAGGTCGGATCGGACCAGGGTATCGAGCATATCGGGATGGCGGATGAAGATGGTCGAGAGGTAGCGGCTTGATGCGAACAGGCGGAGCAAGACCCTGCGGGTGGCGGGATGTTGTTCGAGGAGAGCGAGAAACGAGGTCCGCGCGCCGACCGCGGCGATGAATTCAGCGAGGTTCATAATCGCGAGGTCGGGATCGGCCAGCGATCGCATCTCGTCGATCAGAAGCGGCCCGAGCGCATCGAGCAGTTCTCTGCGGCGCGGACTGTGCGGCCAATGCTCGGCGCCGAGCCACAGCGCCTCGAGATGGGCGGCGCTCTCTTGCGGACGCGCATAGCCAAGATGTGCGAGCAGCGGGACGGTCACGTTGCGTTCCGTCGCGTGCTCCCATGCGGCGGCAGCCTGTGGCGACACGGCGGGCCGCGCCTGCTCCTCGCCGCCAGCCAGGGTCTCGCGGAACTGCGAGGCGACCAGCTCGCGGCGATGGTTCAGCGCTTCGGCAAGCCGCCTTGCGGCGGAATCGTCCTTGCCGAAGCCCATGCGCGCGGCGAGCGCGCGCATCGCGGTCTCATCGGCGGGAAGGGTCTGCGTCTGCATCCCGGCTGCAACCTGCAGTTTGTGCTCGACATCGCGGAGCAGGACGTAAGCCTCAGCGAGGGCGGTGGCGCGTTCTGGCGCCATATAGCCATAGGTGTCGAGGAGCCGGAGGGCGGTCAGCGCGTTTCCGGTGCGGATTCGCGGATCGCGCCCGCCATAGATGAGGGTAAGGGCATGCGCGACGAATTCGAGTTCGCGAATTCCGCCGCGTCCGAGCTTGATATTCCGCTCGACCATCGCGGGCGATCTCAGCTCGGCTTCGATCTGATGCTTCATCGCGCGGAGCTGCTTAAGCGTGTCGAAATCGAGAAAACGGCGGTACACGAAGTTGGCAAGCTCGGCGATCATCCGATCGCCGAGCGCGACGGCGCCCGCCACCGGCCGCGCGCGCAGCAGCGCCGCGCGCTCCCACGTCTGGCCGTAGTTCTGGTAGAAGCTGAGCGCGCCCTCGAACGATGCGACCAGGGGCGAGTTGCGTCCGCCCGGCCTGAGCCGCAGATCGACGCGAAAGCATCCGCTGGAAAGAATCTCGGTCAGCATCTCGCCCATCCGCGCGGCGGCGACGGCGGCCGCCTGCGGATCGCGCGCCTCGTAGAGGTAAACGAGGTCGATATCGGAGCTGAGGTTGAGCTCGTTGGCGCCCAGCTTGCCCATCGCGAGCACGCAGAACTCTCCCGCCTGATCGGCGCGCGGGCCCATCAGGCGCTTGACGCAATCGAGTCCGGCGCGGATGCATTCGTCGGCAAGCGCGGACATCAGGGCGGCGGTTTCGGGGACCTCGATCGTGCGCAGGAGATCGGCGATGGCGATCTTTGCGAACTCGCGGCGCTTGAATTGCGCGAGCGCCGCCGCCGCATCCTGCCGCGTCTGGCCGCCGACCGGGGAGCATCGGATAGCCGCGCGGATCGAGTCGAACGAGCCGCGGCGCGCATCGCCGAAAATCTCCGGCCATCGGTCTCCGGCGGCGCTTAGTTCAGTGGTGAGCAGTTCCGATGCGCCGAGGCACGCGATCAGATCGCCGGCCGCTTCATTATCCGCGAGCACGGACGACAGAATTTCGGGCGAGGTTTCGGCGAGCTGGATCAATCCGGCGAGCGCAAGGCGTTCGTCGGGAGCGCGCTCCACGACGATCGCATCGAGTGAACCCGCCGGGAACGGGCCAAGCTTGTGCCGAAGCGTCTCAGCGAGCGCTCGCAGCTCGGGCCTGAGTTCGCGCGACGATGGCATCAACTACGAACGATACCGGGGTTGCGCGCCCGATGCACGGATAGGGCGTCATCGGAAGCCGCAACGCGCGCCTCGCGAAGGACGTCGCGGACCTGAAGCGAACGATGGTCTAGCTTTCTTCGGAATGCGTGGAATGACCGTGGCGGACCCGATGGCGGGCCTGATGGACTCGGGCGTGCTTCGGCTCGCTTTTGGTGCGAACCGGCTCGGGATTGGAGGCACCCGAGTTCGAGTCGGGAATCACGATCGTCGAGCCGACGCGCAGCGCCTTGGCGCTTTCGATTCCGTTCGCGTCCATCAGAGCCTTGGTCGATACGCCAAACATCGAGGCGATTGCGCCGGGAGTGTCGCCGTGGCGGACGGTGTAGTTGTGGGTGCTTTCGACCTTGACGACCGCCTCGCTGATTCCGGGAAAGTAGGCTTCCTCGTGCTCGTACACATCCATCGCGGCGAGGAATTCCGCGTAGTAGTTCTTGACCGCGAAGCCGAAGTGAGGGCCGTTATAGCGCTCGATCATCTTGGCGTAGTCGCCGCCGTAGAGTTCCGCGGCGCGCGCGATTCCGCCGGTGCCGTAGTTGTATGCGGTAATCGCGAGCGGCCAGTCGCCGAGCAAATCGTAGTTGGAGCGGAGCAGTTTGGCGGCCGCTTCGGTCGAGCGAATCGGATTCAGGCGATCGTCGCGATGGCGCGAGACTTTCATGTATTTCGCGCCGGTTGCGCGGGTGAACTGCCAGATGCCGCATGCGCCCGCGCTCGATTTGGCGCGCGTCTGAAAGCCTGACTCGACCTGCGCCAGGGTCACGAGCTCGGGCGGCAGGCCGGCCTGGCGGAAGATTCGCTCCATCGTGGGCCGGTAGTAGCGGCTGCGGACCAGTCCTTCGCGGAAACGTTCCTTGAGCCCTTCCTGCACGCGCAGATTCTGCGCGGCGGTTGCATATGCGCTCAGCGGCTCGCCCTTGAACATCTCGGCCACGCGCCGTTCGTCATAGCTGATCGGCGCGCGGCCCTCGGCGAGCTTTTCAAGGATGTCGCCGTACTTGGACTTGAGGTAGGCGTTGACCCAATCGATCTCTTCGCGGTTCGGGGCGCCGTCGCCGGGCAGATGAAAAACCTGGTAAACGCGCGAGATATTGTCGCGATCGACGATCGCGAAGTCGCGGACCGAGTAGCGCGTGAAAACGTTGACCCAGAAATCGACGTTGGGTTGAATCGCGGCGGGGCGTGGGAACGGCAACTGCGCGTCGGCGCGACAGGTTGCGGGGCGTCCGACGCTGAGCGCCACCGCCATTACTACCGCACCGATAAGAGCCGCCCCGCAAGCGCGGCAACGCGCGCGATCGCGCAAATGCCTTCCTCCGTCGGACGCTGGTCCCCAGGCAACAGGGGAACAATAAAAAAACGCGACCATTATCGATTACACAGCGAGGCTCTGATAGTCAACGATGACACCTTAAAACGTGCGAGGTGTAGGTTTGGCGAAAAGTCGATTGTATCGTCTTCTGATCTTCGCAAGTGCGGCGTTCCCGCTGGCGATACTCCTTCTTATCTCCGCGTGCAGTCACGGCAACGAATCGCCCGGCACGAGCGCATCTTCATTCAAGGTGGCCCTGCTCACACCCGGCCCGGTGAGCGATGCGGGATGGAACGCGGCCGCGTTCGACGGTCTGCAGCTAATCAAAAGAGACCTGGATGCGGAGACGGCGCTGGTTCAGACGCAGTCGCCGGCGGACTTCGAGGATTCGATGCGCGATTTCGCGGCGCGCGGATTCAATATCGTGTTCGCGCACGGCTTCGAATACACCGATGCGGCGCTGCGGGTCGGCAAGCTGTTTCCCGCCTCCTGGTTCATCGTGACTTCGGGCAACGGTTCGTCCGCGAATGTCGCGTCGCTCACGTTCAAGATCGAAGAAGCAGCTTATGTAGAGGGCGTGGTGGCAGGCGGGATGACGAAGTCGGGGGTGGTCGGCGCAATCGGCGGCATCGAGCTGCCATCGGTCCGTATCACGTTCGACGGATTTCGCCGCGGCTTTCTTACGACGCGGCCGAACGGGCGCGTGCTGGTCAGCTATATAGGAAGCTTTGACGATGTCGGCGCGGCGAAGGAGGCGGCGCTGGCGCAGGTCAACGCGGGCGCCGATCTGCTGTTCCACAATGCCGATGCGGCGGGACTGGGCGTGTTCCAGGCTGCCGCGCAATCGCATATCTACGCCTTCGGCGCGAATCGCAACCAGAACGACGTCGCGCCCGACACCGTGCTGGCAAGCGCGGTCACGTTCATCCCCAAAGCCTTTTTGCGCATCGCGACCGAGATCAAAGAGCATCGGTTCAAAACCGGGATGCTCGAATATGGGATGAAGGACGGGATGGTCGAGGTGGTTTTCAATCCGCGGCTGGAAGGAAAAATTCCGCCGGCGACGATGGAGAAGGCGCGCGCCGCGGAGCAGGAGATAATCGAGGGAAAGATCACCTTCTCCGAGTCCGGCGGATGAACTCCGCCGATGCGACTTCTCTGGTCTTCTACTTCGCGGGCGGTGGCATTCCGATCGAGGCGTGATCGATCTCGTAGCGCCACTTGCCGCCGGTTTTGTGCAGCAGTTCGGTCGTTCGGACCCTTGCCGTCATCGGCTTGCCGCCGGGACCGGCGATCGTGTCGTCCCACATCCCGACGTTCGACATAGTCTTTTCCGATCGCGCGCGAGTCAGAGCTGATTTGCTTGAGCGACGCCTTCGGCGCGCCGGCGCATTGCTGCTTCATGATTTTTTCGATCGCCGCCTTGCCGGTGGCGACCTCGCCCTCGCCCGGCCAGATGAGGACGGCGTCGTCTTCGTAAAGATCGAGCATCGCGGGAACGTCGCAGTCGTTAAACGCCTTCGCGAAGGCATCCGAATGGGCTTTAACGACGGCAGCGGGATCGGCGAACGCCACTCCGCAATACGCGCAGACGATCATGAAACACATCAGCGGCATTTTCATGCGAGACCTCCGGAAAGCGTGACGGGGGCGTCAATCCGCGGTGAAATTCAAATTCGCGCGCTTGAGTGGCGGCATCGTGCATGCCTAACTGAGGGACGGCATAGGGCGTTTTCGATGGCGAGCGACGAACTCGAAATTCAACCCGCACGCGGGCCGCTGCACGCGCGCATCGCCCTGCCCGGCTCCAAGAGCATCACCAATCGCGCGCTGCTGCTCGCCGCGATGGCATCGGGGCGTTCGGTGCTCGATTCGGTGCTGATCAGCGACGATACGCGATACATGACGGCGGCGTTGCGCGCGCTCGGTTTTCGAATCGAGGTGGATGAAGCCGCGCGGCGAATCACGGTGGACGGGCTCGGCGGAGCGATCCCGGCTTCCAACGCCGATCTTTTCGTGGGCGGTGCCGGCACCGCGATGCGCTTTATCACGGGGTTTCTGACGCTCGGGCAGGGACGCTACCGAATCGACGGCAACCAGCGGATGCGCCAGCGGCCGATCGGCCCGCTGCTCGACGCGATGCAGCAGCTTGGGGCGAGCGTTTACGACGAACGGGACAATCGATGTCCTCCGGTGATCGTGGAGAACACGCGCGGGACCTTCAGCGGCGGCGAAACCGCGATCGACGCGCGAGAATCGTCGCAGTTTGTGTCGGCGGTGCTGATGCCGGCGCCGCTGTGGCCGCGCGGACTCAAGCTGCGCGTGATGGGCGACACCGCGCGCCCGTTTATCGAGATGACGCTGCGGATGATGGAAGCGTGGGGCGTGAGCAGCCGCATGGACGGTGACGTCATCACGGTGCCGGGCGGACAATCGTATCGGGCGCGGCAGTATTCGGTCGAACCCGACGCGTCGGCGGCGGGCTATTTCGCGGCCGCCGCGGCGCTGTGCGGAGGAGACGTAACAATCGAAGGGCTCGGCCCCGGGTCGGTGCAGGGCGATATCGGTTTTTTCCGGATCCTCGAACAGATGGGCGCGAAGGTCGAATGGACCGCCGACGGAGTGGTCGTGACCGGGACCGGCAGGCTCGCGGGAGTTGACGTAGCGATGAATTCGATGCCGGATGTGGCGCCGACGCTGGCGGCGATCGCGCCGTTCGCGTCGTCGCGAACGCGAATTCGCGAAGTCGGTTTCATCCGCTATCACGAAAGCGACCGCCTGCGCGCGCTCGCCACCGAGCTGCGGCGGCTCGGCGCGGCGGTCGAAGACAACCCCGACGGCATCGCGATCGAGCCATCGACGCTCTCACCCGCGGCGATCGAGACCTACGAAGATCATCGGATCGCGATGAGCTTTGCGGTGGCCGGCCTCAAGCTGCCAGGCGTGAGAATCAAAGATCCGGGATGCGTCTCGAAGACCTTCCCGGACTTTTTCGACCGCCTCGCGCGCCTGACCGCATAAGCGCTCCCTTAAAATCGTTCGAAGATTCGATTTTTTCGTCCGATTTTCCTGTTATGGGCTTTCGGCTATTTGTCTGAAGAGGCCCTGAGGCAAACATACTTAGGGGTCAATTCTTACTCTTGGGAATCCTCGGGCCATGACAATCGCGGTTGCAATAAAGACTGGTTCAGCGGTCGTGTTTGCTGCAGACAGCAAGGTGACCACGCAGGGAATTGCAGGCCTGGGCGACGACGGCACACCTAATCTGGTGACTCAAACCTACGACAATGCCTACAAGATCGCGCACGATCGGAGTCGCAGGCTGATGGCTATGGTCGCGGGCGCCGCGAACTTAGGAAGAGTTCCCGCTCCCGATTTCATTAGCGCCTTTGAATGGGGAACGGCTCAGACGATTGAAGAGCAGGATCATCAACTTCAAAGTCTCCTCACCAGGATGAGCCAGGAGAAAGACTTTGCATCACCCGTACTCATCTAAGATGTAAAGATGGCAAGATTCCAGTGAGCGATGAGCCTATGGACCACAACGATACAATTCTTCAAAGATTCCAAAGGCTGGAAGCAGAGCGTCGAGTTCTTGTCGAGCGCGGGAAAGTTCGGGTTGAGGCAGGAGACAAGCGAGATCTAGAAGCCCGCGAGAAGGCGCTCGTTAAGCTCCTCGAGCCGAGAAACGCTCGAAAGTAATCCGGACGTTTACCTCAGGGACGGGTCACGCGGTAGATCGCAAATGTGCCGGCGGGGTTTTTCATGTGGAAGTAGATCGATCGGCCGTCGGGAGAGATTGTCGGCGCTTCGGCGAAGCCTGTGATTGTCGCGATCTTGCGCGCGGCGCCAAACGGCTTCAGCTTGTCCGGCCGGCTCGCCGTCAGGATTGCCGGCTTCTTTCCATCGAAGCGTGTCCAGAAAATCTCCAGTTCGTCGGCGGAGGTGGCGGCGGCATAGTTGAGCTTGCCTGTTCGGTTGATCGTCCGGAGGATCTTTCCCGCGTCCGGGTCTCGCGCGAAGCCGCCGCCGGCACGTCGCGCGATCAACACCTTTGAGGACCTGGGAACGCTGCCTCCGGTAAAAACGCCTTCCGTGAAATAGAGCGTGTTGCCGTCCGCGCTGATCTCCGCATCAAAGTCTACCCGCCCGCGCTTCATCGCGGAGACCCCGGGCGCGATCGCCACGTTGCTCACCGATCCGTTCGCGTAGATACCTGAGTAGATCGTCGCGAGGGTGGCATCGTAGCTGCGGGTCGAGACGAAGTAGAAATTGCCACCGAGGTCCATCGATGCGACCGCATCGAGGGCCGTGGTGTTGACCCCGCCGATCTCCCCGCGGAACTGAAACGTGAGGTCATCGATTTTCGACGCCCAGTAGAGATTGGTGTTGACGGCGGGATCGTTGGAGTTGTTGAAGAACAGCAAACTTCCGTCGCGCGCCAGAAACGGTTCCATCGCGTCCTGGCTGTAGCCGGCGATCGTGACAGGCTGCGGAGCTGAAAACCCCTCGGCGGCGGCCTCGTTGTCCTGAAGATCGGGCGATGGCGTTTCGGGCGGGTTCGACAACGCACAGGCCATCAGCGTGCCGCACAGGATGACGAAACATTCCAGTGCCGCCACGCGGCAGACCGCGGAAAATGAAGGAACGATAGCGATGGTGCGCAGGCCTCCGCGATCTACAGCTTCCGGGCGATTTCCCATCCCAGTTGCGCGCTGATTCCGGCGCGCCTGCCCCGCTCCGCTGCATCCGGTCCGGCGGCGTTGCCCATCTTCGCGCGCATTGCGATTCCCTGCGCGATCGCGGCGCCGCGGAAGAAGGCGAACGCCACGAAGAAATTCCAGTTCTCGATTTTTGCGCGCCCGGTCCGCCCGCAGTAGGCCGCCAGATATTCTTCCTCGGTCGGGATGCCAAGTTCCTTGAGATCGCGCCCCGCGAAGCTGCCCGCATCCGCCACTTCAGCCGGATAGTGATAGCTGAGGCAGTTCCAGGCGAGGTCGGCGACCGGATGGCCCAGCGTCGAGAGTTCCCAATCGAGCACCGCGACCACGCGCGGCTCGGTCGGATGCAGGATCAGGTTGCCGAGGCGGAAGTCGCCATGCGCAATCGCGGTTTCATCCTGTGCGGGGATGTGATTGGCCAGCCATTCCATCAGATGGTCCATCGCCGGTATCGGCTCCATCTCGGCCGCCTTGTACTGCTTGGTCCATCGCGCGACCTGCCGCGCGACATATCCTTCCGGGCGTCCGTAGTCGCCGAGGCCGACGGCGCGGAAATCGACCTGATGAAGCCGCGCGAGGGTTTCATTCATCGAATCGTAGATGGCGGCGCGCTGCTCGCGGTTCATCCCGGGAAGGATGGGTTCGGCGACGATGCGGCCCGGGACGTAATCCATCACGAAGAAGGCCGTGCCGATCACGCCGGTGTCTTCGCAGAGCAGATGGGCGCGCGGGACGGGAACATTGGTTTTCTCCAGCGCCTTGATGATGCGAAATTCGCGCTCGACCTGATGGGCTGACTGCAGGAGCGTTCCGGGCGGCTTCTTGCGCATCACGAAGCGCCGATCCCCCGATTCGAGCAGAAAGGTGGGATTCGACTGCCCGCTCAGGAACTGCGATACGACGAGCGGGCCGCGAAATTCCGGCAGATGCCCGGCAAGATAGCGCTCGAGGCTCTGCTCATCGAAACGATGGTTTTCTCTAACCGGAGTGGTGACTCCTTCTATCGGCATTTGCGTGCTCCCGAATCTGCGCGGCAAGGGGATAGTCGAATCCTTTGCCGCATAATCCAATCTCGTGCTACTCCCAAACGAGGCCCAAACTCAATTGCATCGCGAGGGCGCGCCGGTCGCGTTTGGCCGCGAGATTCATCCGGCGGCGCCCCAAGGTGAGCGATATGATAAAGGCGACTGAAGAAACTCTGGACATTGCCGGCGCCCGGCTCGTGATGGTCAAGGGCGGATCGGGCAAGCCCCTGCTGATCTTTCACGATGAGCTGGGCTACCCGGGCTGGATGACCTGGAACGAGAGCCTCGCGCACGACCGGACGCTGCTGATTCCGCTGCAGCCCGGCTACGGAAAGACCCCGCGGCTCGACTGGATTCGAAGCTACCGCGACCTGGCGGGTTTTTACTCGCAGGTGGTGCGGGAGATGAAGCTCGATCCGGTGGATGCGATCGGATTTTCGGCGGGCGGATTTATCGCGGCCGAGATGGCGGCGGCCGACCCGCGGATTTTTTCGAGGATGGTGCTGGTCGCGCCGATGGGCATCAAGCCCGCCGAGGGCGAGATCATGGACATCTTTCCCATCACCATCCGCACCCATCTGCGCGCCACGGTCGCGGACCCGGCGGGCACGCCCGAATTCGCGAAGATTTACGGCGGCGAGATGACGCCGGAGCAGTTTGAGGCCTTTGAAGATGCGCGCGCGGAGAGCTCGCGAATCGGATGGGAACCGTACATGCACAATCCCAGCCTGCCGCATCTCCTGCGCGGGCTCAAAACTCCGACGCTGCTGGTATGGGGATCGGCGGACAACATCGTGCCGCGCGGATGTATCGACGCCTACCAGCAGGCGATCGCGCACGCGCAGGTCGCGATCATCGAAAAAGTCGGGCATCGCCCGGAAATCGAAAACTCCGCTGAGTTCGAGCGCGTTGTCAGCCGCTTCCTGGCTGCATAAAGGGAGAATGCGCGATGAAGATAGGATATTTCACTGAACGACCGGTCCGATGGGTCCCCGAGGAAGTGATCCTCCAGAACGGCGCTCATTTCGGCGTCTCCAACAAGTACTTCGATCGGGAAAAGGCCTCCGACGAATACAATTACTGGCTCGATGAAAACTGCTACGCCGAAGAAGTCGGCTTCGACATCGTCGCCCTGAACGAGCATCACGGCAACCCGTTCTGCATGGGCAGCGTGATGAACGTGGAAGCCGCCATCCTGGCGCGGATCACCAAACGCGCGCGCATCCTGCTCATCGGCAACCCTCTGCCCATCATCAAGCATCCTTTGCGGATGGCCGAGGAGCTGGCGGAGATCGATCTGATCTCGCGGGGGCGGCTGATTGCGGGATGGGTTCGCGGCGCGGGCAGCGAGCAGTTCTTCAACAACGCCAATCCTTCCTACAACCGCGAATATTTCGAAGAGGCGCACGACTTCATCGTGCAGGCGTGGACCAGGCCCGGGCCATGGCGCTACGAAGGCAAGCACTTCCATTATCGCCACGTCAATCCGTGGGCGCTGCCGTACCAGAAGCCGTATCCCCCGATGTGGATTCCAGGCACGCTGAGCCCCGAGACCGTGCTCTGGTGCGCGAAACACTCCTATCCGTATTTCGGGCTCGGGACATCGCTCGGTCCGACCTGCGACCTGTGGGAGTATTACGCCGAAGAAGCGCAAAGAAACGGCTACCAGGCCGGCCCCGAGAACTTCGGCTACGTCATCCCGACGTTTATCGCGGAGACGGAAGAGAAGGCGCAGGAACTCGGCAAGGGTTTTCTGTTCGGCGGCGGACAAAACACCTTCGCCCGCCCCGAGCATACTTTGCCGCCGGGCTACAATTCGAAGGATGCGATCCGCAGGCTCGCCAAGCAGCCGCATGGCAGTTGGCTCGGCATCAGCGGCGAGAAGCTTCGCGGCCACACCGAGGAGCGCAAGGTTGACCCCGAGGAAGTGCATCGCAAGCTCGAACCCGGCTACAAGCGCGCGCAGTCGCAGTATCAATTGATCATCGGCAGCCCGAAAACCGTCACGGCCAAGCTGAAGACGATCCTTGCGGTGCTGCGGCCCGGATCGCTGGTCGTGTTCAACGTGCAGGGGCCGATCAGCAACAAGGATCGGCAGACCAGCATGCGGCTGATGGCGCAGGAGGTCGGTCCGGCGCTCAAGGAGCACGCCAAGTCGCTCGGACTGGTGGATGCGATCGAGCGGACGCCCGGGCAATCGAAGATTCAGCCCGGAGTGAAACGGGTTCCGGTCGCGGACAAAGGCCCGCTGAAGGAACTCGGCTTGCTTTAAACCGTCTGCCTCGCGCTTCGGCCGGCGTCACGGATGGCGCCGGCCGGAGCGCTTTTCATCCGAGCGCGATTCGCGCTGACAAGCAAATCTCTAGGGGCGCGCGATGAGCACGCCGAGGTCGGTGGTAACCGCGATGCCGCCCGGTGCGGAGATCGCGCGTTCCAGTTCTGTTCGGAGCGCGTCTATTCTTGCGGCAGGCAGCGCGCGAAGGCGCGAGGTGGACATAAAATAATCCATCACCGGCTGCACCTCGGTTATGCGCATCGCGCTCTCGTAGCGCCGCACTTCAACCGATTGAAACACCGCCTTCAACTGGTCGTAGCCGGTCTCGAGGCCGAAACGATCCGATGATGACGAGACGCCGCCGCGGCCGGTGACGGCGATGACTATTTCGCGAAGCTCGCGCAGATGCGCATGACCCATGGTCGATGCGTACAGGGCGCCGGTGTCGCGCAGCACGCGGCGGATTTCGCGCAACGCCGCCGGACGATCATCGAGATGATACAGCATCAGCATCGCGACCGCCGCGTCGAAGCTCGCGTCCTTTAACGGCAGCACGGCCGCATCGAGCTGGCAGAACCGAAGCCGCGAGCCGGTGCGCGGGGCGATATTCGCGCGCGCCTCGCGAATCATCCCCCAGGAGAAATCCGACACGACGATCGACGCACCGGCCGGGAGACGGTCGGCGTTCTGCTGCCATAGCAGCCCCGGTCCGCATCCAAGTTCGAGAATCGCCGATACGGCGGAGAGGTCGAACTGATCGAACATCCATCGATAGAAGCTGTAGCGGTTGGTGCCGAAGCGCGCGTGAAGCGCGGTGCGCTTGCGGAAGTTGCTCGAGTCCCGGTACTGCTCCTTGAGCACGGCGCGGGTTTGATGTCCGGATGCTGGGTTGTCTTCCTGCATAAGAGTCGGCGGCGGTGAGCCGCGGCCATTTTCTCATCCCGGGCGGCTCGGATCACGGCGCGCAATTGTCCACATACCGACCGTTCAAGTCGCTTGCGGAACGGATTAGCATTGCTGTAAGAACGGATTAGCTGCGGTGACTCTAAACACGCGCCGACAGTGTGCGCAAATGGCGCGGGCGGGCGGTCCGCGCCGCGGAGGACGTTTTATGGCTGAATTCGACATCCAAATCAAAGGCGGAACCGTGGTCGATGGGACCCGCGTACCGCGCTATCGAGCGGACGTATGGATCAAGGACGGCAAGATCGCGCAAGTCGGCGGCCGCGCCCCCGGCTTCGCCAAAAAGGTGATCGATGCCGACGGCCTGATCGTCGCGCCCGGTTTCGTCGATCTGCATACGCATTACGACGCGCAGATCCGATGGGACCCGTACTGCACGATCTCGGGATGGCACGGCGTGACCTCGGTGGTCCTCGGCAATTGCGGATTCGGCTTCGTTCCGGTGAAGCCGGATTTTCGCGAGCGCTCGATGCTCACGATGACGCGCACGGAGGCGATCCCGTACGAATCGATGAAGGCCGGGATGAAGTGGGACTGGGAAACCATCCCGCAGTACATGGATTCGCTCGACCGCTCGCCCAAGGGCGTCAACTGCATCCAGTATCTCCCGACCGCTTCGCTGATGACCTACGTGATGGGGCTCGAAGCGGCGAAGACGCGGCCCGCCACCGATAAGGAACGGGCGGAGATGGCGCGCCTGCTCGCGGAAGGAATGGATGCGGGACTGTGCGGATTTTCCATCCAGCGCCTCGGGCCGGATTCCACCCAGGCCGACTTCGACGGCTCGCCGATGGTTACCGACACGATGTGCGACGAGGACATCCTGAACCTCGCGCGCGTGCTGCGCGATCGCGACGAAGGATTCATCCAGATCACGCAGGCCACCGGGCGCATCAAGGATGACCTCGCGTTCCTGGAGCGGCTCGCGGCCGAGGCCAACCGCCCGATCCTGCACAACGCGATCGCGCCCGCGCGCCGCGACCCGAAGCCTCATCAGCGAAGCCTCGCCTGGCTCAAGCGCTGCCGCGAAAAAGGACTGCCCATCTTCGGGCAGACGGCAACGTTGCGCACCGGTTTCGCCTTCACCCTCGAGCATTGGAACCTCTACGATGCGAGCCCGGCGTGGCGTGCGGTGACCACGGGAACGAACGAGGAAAAGATCGCCAAGATGAAGGACCCCGCGCTGCGCGAGGCGATCAAGCGCGAGCACGATGCCGCCAACAAGAAGCTGGAAGTGATTCAGAAAGGCGTCGGCGGTCCGCTGCGCCATCTGATCGTGCAGTGGGCGAACGATAATCCCGCGCTCGAAAAGTACGTCGGCAAGTCGGTCGGGCAGATCGCGATGGAAGAGAACAAGCACGAGATTGACGTGATGCTCGATCTGTCGATCGCCGGCGATCTGAAGGTCGAGTTCCTCGGCCCGAATCGCGGCTTCAATCCCGACTTCTACGCCGAGATGATCAACGACTCGCCCTTCACAATTCCGGGCGTGTCCGACGGCGGCGCGCATACCAAGTTCTTCACCGGCGGCGCCTACACCACCGATTTCCTCGGATGGCTGGTGCGCGACGAACAGCGCATCACGCTCGAAGAGGCGCACTATCGCCTGTCCGCGCTGCCCGCGCACGCGGCGGGCTTCCGTGACCGCGGAACGCTGCGCGAGGGACTCGCGGCGGACGTGGTGGTGTACGATCTCAACGGACTCGGCGTCGAGCCCGACTGGGTCGGCGAGATCACGCACGACTTCCCGGGCGGCGAATGGCGGCGCGTGCAGCGCGCTCGCGGCTATCGCGCCATCGTCGTCAACGGCGAAGTAACGTGGGACGAAGGCCGCTGCACGGGCGCGACTCCGGGCAAGCTGCTCCGGGGCGGCCGCTCCGCGTAATTGCCATAGTTCGATTGCTCATCTGGAAAGGGCCGGAGCAAAACATCGCTCCGGCCCTTTTCGTTTAGCATTGATGCGGGAAGCGCCGGCAATCAGGCCGCGGCGATTGGCAATCGATAGACGCGGGCGGCGGTTCCGTGGAACATCTCCGACTTTTCTTCCGCGGTGAAGCCGGCTGCGATTTTCTTGAACGCGTTCCACAGCACCGCGTAGGAACACGATGCCTTGTCCACCGGGAAGTTGCTTTCGAACATGCATCGCCGCGGGCTGAACTTGTCGATCGCGTGTAGATAATAGTCGCGGGTCGCCGCGACCAGCTCATCCGAGGTCGGCGGCTTCGGCCGCTTGTGCCATCCGAATCCGTTGACGGTCATGTTGATGCCGCCGAGCTTCGCCACCACGTTGGTGCATCGCGCAAGCTCCGCGATGTCCTCTTTCCATTGGCGGAAAATCTCCGCGCGCTTGCCCTCGTACGGGCCGATTCCGAGCGGCCCGCCGAAATGGTCGAGCACGATCGTGACACCGGGAAACGCGCGGGCAAGCTCGGTCAGCGCGGGAATCTGGTGATGATAGTTCCACGCATCGAAGCTGAGCCCCAGCTCTCCGAGCTTCGCGAATCCCTCGCGGAAGCTCTTCTCCTTGTAGAGCTCGGGAGGAGGATTCGTATGCGACCTGCGGATGTCGGGACTCTTGTCGAATGCCGCCGCGTGGCGGATGCCGCGAAAGCGCGATGAAGCCGCGATGTGCGCGCGCAGCACCGGCTCGACCGCCGCACCCAGCATCAGGTCGGCAAAGCTCACGATTCCCGCGCAGGCGCGAGTGTCGCCGTAGCGGCCGCTTGCGCTCTGGGCGGCGATACCGCCGACGAACTCGGTTTCGCCCACCGGCTTCATCTCGCGCGGACCGTCCGCCCGGTACATCGAGCCGCATTCCACGAATACGGTCGCAATCACGCGATGGCCGGAGCCCGTGTCGCGCAGCAATTCGTCGAGAAAGTAACGGTTGCCGGGGAAGTCCCACAGATGATGATGCGGGTCGATGATGGGCAGGCCGGGTTCGAGAATGGGCTCGGTGACCTGCGCCAACCAGGCTTCTTTTTCGTTGGATGCCATAGCTCGTCCTCGCTGCATGCACTCTTTGATCGCGCGCGATTAATTCGCAAGAGAATTTGGCGGCGAAGCGGAGGGGGCCGGCCGTGGCCGGCGGTAGTCTGATCAGACGATGCGTCCCGATCGGGCGGGCGTGACGATGCTCGCGCGAGGGCGCTATGGCGGCTGCTTCGATTCCCGAAGGAAAGTATCTCAACATCCACGCTGGAATGACGCTTCACTATCATGAAGCAGGGAGCGGCGATCCGGTCGTTTTCCTTCATGGCAGCGGACCGGGCGCGAGCGGCTACAGCAACTTCAAGGGCAATTTTCCGGTTTTCGCTGAAAACGGGTTCCGCGCGATCGTGCCCGACCTGCCCGGCTTCGGACTTTCTTCAAAGCCCGAGGATGCCGCCTACGTGCTCGAGTTCTTTGTCGCCGCAATCCACGGCCTGATCTCGAAGCTCGGAATCGAGCGATGCGCGCTTTTGGGAAATTCGCTGGGCGGCGCAATCGCGCTCAGGTACACCCTCGACCATCCCTCGATCGTCAGCAAGCTGATTCTGATGGCGCCTGGCGGACTGGAGGACCTTCCGGTTTACCTGCAGATGGAAGGAATCCAGAAGATGATCCAGGTCTTTACCGCCGGACCGATGGATATGGAGTCGATGCGCCGGCTGCTTACGCTGCAGTTGCACGACCCATCGCTCATCACCGACGAGTTGCTCGCCGAACGCGTCAGCGTCGCGGCCACGCAGCCGCGCACCGTGCTCACCACGATGCGGGTGGCGAACATGACCGATCAGCTCGGCGAGATTCGATGCCCGGTGCTGGGGTTCTGGGGAACCAACGATCGCTTCAATCCGGCAAGCGGTGCGATGAAGATTGTCGAGCGATGTCCCCAGGCGCGCGTGGTGCTGCTCAACCGATGCGGGCACTGGGTGATGGTCGAGCATCGCGATTTTTTCAACCGCGCCTGCCTCGACTTTCTGCGCAACGGCTGAGCGGCGCGCCGCCTACGCGTCAACCGCAGCGTTCAAATCGGAGATCGCCTCGGCGAAATCCTCCATGAATTCCTGCACCACGGTGCGGCACGACTTTACGCTGTCCACGAGGCCGACGCCCTGCCCGACAAAGTAGGTAACCAGCTCTCGCGCTTTCTGATTGCCGCGCTCGGCGGCCAACTGGGCGGCCGCCAGGGTCGGCTCGCTGACCAGGCTCTGCAGCGGCATCGGCAGCGCGCCGGGACTGTCGGGCCCTTCCCACGCGTCGGTGAATGCGGATCGAAGCTGGCGCGTGGGCTTGCCGGTGCGGCATCGGGAACGGACGGTGTCGCGGGAGCGGGCGGCGATCATCTTTTCACGGAAGATTTGCGTGGTTTCGGATTCGTTGGTTGCCAGCCATACCGACCCGGTCCATACGCCCGCCGCGCCCATCGCGATGCAGGCGGCCATCTGGCGCCCGGTCATGATGCCGCCGGCGGCGAGCACCGGGATGTTTCGAATCGGCTTGATGGCGCGAATTACCTCGGGCACCAGCACGATCGTCGCCACCTGTCCGGTATGACCACCCGCCTCGCCGCCCTGCGCGACGATTATATCGACGCCGGCCTCGGCCTGGCGCACCGCGTGCTCCGGCGCTCCGACCAGCGCGGCAACCGGCACGCCATGCTTGCGTCCCATCTCGATCATCGGCTGGGGCGGCACGCCGAGCGCGTTGGCGATAAGGCCGATGCGATGGCGGAACGAAACTTCGAGGAGCTTGAGCGCGTTTTCCTGCTGCATCGAGACAGGTGCGTCGGGCGGGCGCCGGCGCACTTCTTCGATCGACTGGGAGGGCTCGATGCCGTATTTGCGCATCAGGTCGCGCGCAAAGTCCCGATGCTTCTGCGGGACGCGCTCTTCGAGCATCCCGTACGTGACGCCCTTCTCGTTCTTGGTCAGGAGATTCTCGGGAATCAGCACGTCAACGCCGTAGCGCTTGCCGTCGGTGTGCTCGTCGATCCATTTGAGTTCGAGTTCAAGCTGATCGGGAGTAAAGGCGGTCGCGCCCAACACGGCGAAAGCGCCGGCGCGGGTCACGGCGGCAACCACGTCGCGGCAATGGCTGAACGCGACGAGGGGAAAATCGACTCCGAGCATCTCGCAAATGGCTGTTTTCACTGTCTGGCTCCTTCATCCGAACGCGGCATCACCCAGGACGCGACACCGCCATAGCGCCATCTTATCGCGCAATCATCGCGGGTGGGTACTGTGCGCAAGGCGGAGCCGCTCGGGCGGCGGGGCCGAACAACTGCCGGCTGGCGCGGGGTGGGAGGAGTTCTCGCGGCTAGAACTTGAAGCCTACGCTGAAGTCGTGGCCCCAGTGGCTGGGGGCGGTCGCCTCGAACACCACGTGGCGGCTCCAGTCCATCACGCGCCCGCCGCAGCCGTACTCGATTGGAAAATTGCCGGGAGTCGCCATGTAGAAGGAGATCATCTCGTCGTTGACGTGCCGTCCCAGCGTTGCCATCAGCTTGACCTGGTTCTTCAGCATCCGGTCGTAAGCGCGGCCGACGTCATCGATCGATTTCACTTCCAGCATCAGATGGACGCATCCGTTGGGCATCGGAAATTCGAACAGAGCGAGGCTGTGATGGCGCGGGTTGTTGCAATGGAGAAAGTAGATGCGCTTTTCGGGCTCCTGCGGATCGGGCGTGAAACGCAGCCGCAGGATGTCGGTGAGGCCGAACCCCATCACATCGCGCAGGAAAGCCCAGGTCTGATCGAAGTTCGGCGCGGGCAGCACCGCGTGTCCCATCCCGAGCTCGCCGGTCACGAAACCGGAGACTCCCTGCGACGAGACGAACCGCGCGCCATCGGTCCTGAACCCCCATACGATTTCGTGCCGATTGCCCGACGGATCGCGAATCCACACCATCTCCTGCGCCATCCGCGCTTCGAGCTCGCCCGCGGTTGCGCGAATCACCTGAGCGCCGGATGATTCCAGGTCGCGAACCGCGGAATCGAAGGCGCGCTGGTCCGCGACCTCCCATCCCGAGGCGAAGTAGCAATCCGCATTTCCCGGTTGGGCGAAAATCCGAAAGGCGCGGTCGTCGATTTTCAGATACGCGCCGCCGCCGGGCGCGTCGGATGCCATCGCGCCCAGCACCTGCTCGCCGTAATGCATCCATTTGGAAGGATCGGTTGTTTCGGCGACCACATATGCCAGTCCTCTGATATCGATCATTGTCCTCTCCGCTTACGGGTTCGCCCGCGCTAGTCGGGAAACCGCACTTTCACGATTGGCGTGTCGGCGATGGCCTGGCAGGCGAGAATCCAGCCCTGCTCGAGGTCGTTTCGGTCGAGCACTTCGTTGTTGCGCAGATGCACCTTTCCCTCGACGAGCGTGCACATGCAGGTGCCGCATTCGCCCATCCGGCACGAACTCGGCGCCTTCAACCCGGCCCGCAGCATCGCCGTGAGCAGCGGCTCGTCGCGCGCGCAGGTCAGGCGATGAAGCTCACCATCGAGCTCGACCTCAAGCTGAATCTCGCCGGCCACGATTATGGTTGCGCTCATTCAGTAGGCGTTGGTGATGCGGATTTGCGCGCCGCTGATGAAGCGCGATTCGTCCGAAATCAGAAACAGCACCAGGTTTGCCACGTCGGCAGGATCGCAAAAGCGCGTGGTCGGATCCGCGTCGTAGCCGACGGTCGCGGGATCCGGATTTCCGAGCATCGGCAGCACCATCGGCGTCAGCACGCCGTCGGGATGGATCGAGTTGCAGCGGATGCGATAGCCGGCACTGCGGCAATGAATCGCCACGCTGTTGGTGAGCGCGGCCACCGATCCCTTCGAAGCGCTGTAAGCGGCCGCGAACGGCAGCCCCGCGGCGGCAACCGACGACATATTCACGATCGAGCCGCCGCCGCTCTTCTTCATCGCGGCAACTCCGTACTTGCATCCCAGGAAATAGCCGTCGGAGTTGACGCGATGGACTTTGTGCCATTGTTCGAGCGTGGTGTCCTCGATCGAGGCCATCATCAACACACCCGCGTTGTTGACCAGCCCGCGCACGGGTCCGAAGCGATCCTCGGTGCGCGCGATTACCGATTTCCAGTCGTCTTCATTGGAGATGTCATGGCGCAGAAACATCGCCGCGCCGCCGATCTCCTTCTCAAGCGCGCGGCCCGCGTCTTCGTTGAGATCGGTTATGACGACGCGCGCGCCCTCGCGCGCCAGCGTAAGCGCATCCTGGCGGCCGATGCCGCTGGCGGCGCCGGTAATGATCACGGTCTTTCCTTCAACACGCCCCATGGTCGCTCCGGGTCTCCGGCGTTCGATGATCGCGTGGCGGAATCATGCGATAGCTCGCGACTGAGTTCCCGAGCACGCCGCCGCGGCTGCGGCGCCGGCGCGGCGGCCTGAGAAGATGCAATCGGCGAGCGCCAGTCCGCTGACATAGTGATTGGAGGCAATTCCGATTGCCGCACGTCCGGCCGCGTACAATCCCGCGATCGTGCCGCCGCCGGCGCTCAGCACGGCGCCAGTGGCTTCATCCACGCGAAGCCCGCCGAGGGTAATGGCGGCGCACGGAAAGACGCGCATGTCGGCGGAGATATTGAGCGCGAAGAACGGGGGCGATTCGATCGGCCGCAGCAGGTCGGGCGATTTGCCGAGCGGATCGGCGCCCTGCCGCGCTCCGGAGTTGTATTTTTCCCACGCCGCGGTCAGGACGGCGGGATCGGCATCCATCCGGGCGGCAAGCTGCTCGATCGTGCTGGCGCGCCTGGCACCCGCGATCATCAGTACGAGCGCGGGCACGCTCTGAAAACCCCAGAGCCCGCCGAACAACGCTTCGCGCAGCGCCTCGCCGCGGATGCGGGAATCGATTATCAGCCACGCGCGGCCGCCGTGATGCTCGCACATTTCGTAGCCGAGCCGCGCGCCATACACTTCTTCATTGCAAAAGCGGCTGCCCTTGCTGTCAACGATCATCCCGCGCACCCACGCAAGGGGAGGATTGATGAACCGCCAGGCGGAGACGCGCTCGAGATGGGCGGGCTCGCCGCCCACGCTCTGTCCGAGCCTGATCCCGCTCCCATCGCATCCCGAGGTTCCCAGCCGGAAATTGGCGAGATAGCGAGGGGCGTGCCGCGACAGCATCTCGCGGTTGAATATGAAACCGCCGGTGCTCAGGACGACACCGCCGCGCGCCCTGACGCGATACGGCCGCGCACGTTCGAGTTCGACCTTGAGCGCACGCCGGCGCATCCGATCCGAAAACGCCGACGATGCGTAGTCGAGCTGCTCCGCCCAGCGGTTGAAACGCTGATGACGCCGGGCGGCGTCGCTGCCGGGTTCAAGGCGCCATAATTCGGAGCCCAGGACGGCATCGTTGCGATCGACGATAAGGCGGCGCACGGAACATTGCGCAATGAGCCGCACTCCCGCATCGAGCGCGCTCTTGCGGAGCGCGCGGTACAGCAATGCTCCCGAGAGCCCGGAACCTTTGACGCGATGGCCTCGGGGAGCGGGAGGATGGCTGCCCGCGTATTCGTGCACGGTTTCGTTGCCGGAGAAGTAGAGATAGCAGCCGTCGGGCGGATACGAAGTCTTGCGCGGAGGCAGGGACGAATCGAATTCGACGCCGTTGGCTTCGAGCCATTCGAGCATCGCGACGCTCTGATCGCAGAAGCGGCGCAAGGTTGCCGGCGAAACCGCGTCGCCGACTTCCTTGCACAGGTATTCGTACATCGCCTCCGGCGAGTCGTCGTATCCGGCGGCTTTCTGGAAGCGGGTTCCGCCGCCCGCGTACACGACTCCGCCGCTTTTGGCGCTGGCTCCTCCGCCCGAGAAGCGATCCACCGCGATGACCGAAGCGCGGGCGCGGGCGGCCTCGATCGCGGCGCTGGCTCCCGCCGCGCCGAACCCCGCCACCAGCACATCGCAGCTATCGTCCCACGCGATCGCGCCGGCGCTCTCAACGCGCAGGGGCGGGTCGATCGGGGTTGCGAACGAGTCGGCTGAGGCAGCGTACGAAACGGCGCTTGGATCGGCGGCGGCGCTCATTCGATCACGACATCGGTGAATTCGCTCGGCGGTCCCATGAAGGCGCGGCCCGAGGGCGGCTGGCTGCCATCAACATCGCGGACGCCGTAGCGTTCGGCGAGCTCGGCGGCAAAGAAGGTCTTGCCGCTCAATTCCATGCGGGCGGGATCGTTGAACACCGCATCGATGATCAATCCGCCGAATTCGGGCGATTCCGCAATCGCAAGCATCGGCCCGTACTTCGACTTGTTCTCATCGATCATCATCACCTTCTCGGTCTTCACCAGGCCGAGCCACACCGAGATTACGGCGACGCCGAACGGTTTGAAGTCGTGAGCCATGTCATGCGACATCTTGTCGCCGCCGGCTTTCGCGGCTCCGTAAGCGGGGCCGTGCACGTAGGAGCGAGCGCCGGGCGAGGAAGAGTTGAAGATCAACCCGCCCTGTTTGATGAGCATCGGCGCGGCGTAGTAGCTCGCCACATAGTTGGATCTAAGGCCGACATCGAGAAGCTTGACGAAGTCGAGCGGCTTTTTCCAAAACGGGCCGGTTTCGGTGAGGCCGTTGGGGATGGCGATGGCGTTGTTGACGAGGATATCGAGACGGCCCGCTTCCTTTTCGATTCTCTCGAACAACGCGCGCACCTGGACGTCATCGCTGTGATCGCACACGACCGCGATTCCGCGGCCGCCGCGGCGCGTCACCTCTTCCGCCGTGGCGAAGACCGTGCCGCCGAAGGGATTGTCGCCTGGGCGGGCGCTGCGGCCGGTGACATAAACCGTCGCGCCCTTGCCGCCGAGCGCGATCGCGATACCCTTGCCGACCCCGAGGCTCGCACCGGTTACCAGGCATACGCGTCCATTGAGCATCGTCAGACTCCCGCCAGATGATGCGCCGCGATATAGCCGAACGTCATCGCGGGTCCGAGCGTGGAACCCGCGCCCGGATAGCTCGGACCCATCACCGCGGCGGAGGTGTTGCCGATCGCATAGAGTCCCGGGATCGGCTGACCGTCTTCACGCAGCACGCGCGCGAATTCGTCGGTCAGGAGGCCGCCCTTGGTCCCGATATCGCCGGCATCGATCCGCATCGCATAGAACGGCGGCTTCGCGATCGGTCCGAGACACGGGTTGGGCTTGACGTTCACATCGCCGTAGTAGCGATCGAAGCTGTTGGAGCCCTTGCCGAACTCCTTGTCTTCGCCGGTCGCCGCAAACTGGTTCATCCGTTCGATCGTTTCGCTGAGGCCGTCCGCGCTGATCTGGATTTGCGCGGCAAGCTGGTCCAGAGAGTCGGCGCGGAAGAAAACCGTGCCGAGCCAGTCCGCGGGCAATGACTTGTCCGGCCGCACCATCCCCGGCAGCAGCGGACCCATCGGGTACTTGCGCCGAAACTCGGCATCAAAGATGAGCCAGGCGGGCAGGTTCGCGCCGGTCTTCTCGTTGTCGGCGTACATGGCATAGACGATGTCGCTGTAAGGCGCGGCTTCATCGACAAATCGCTGGCCCCTGCGATTGACCAATACGCACCCGGGGAGAGCACGCTCGATGAACACGGCGCGGCGTTTTTCGCGGCCCGCGACGAACAGGGTCGGCGCCCACCATGCGTGATCCATCAGGGCGACCTGCGCGCCCGCATCGAGGCCCGCCCGGATCGCATCGCCGGTATTGGCGGCGGGCGTGACGGTCCATTCGGCGCTGGTGGGCCGGGGCAGGTACCGCTCGCGCATCGCCTGGTTATGCTCGAATCCGCCGGCGGCGAGCACGACGCCGCGCCGGGCGCGGATTCGAAGAGAGGCGCCCTTGCGGATCGCGACGATCCCGCTGATGCCGCGCGTGTCGGAAACCAGCGAATCAAACGAAGTCTCAAGCCACAGAGGGATGTTGCGATCGATCATCGCGCGGCGCAGCGCGCCGACGAGCGCGCTGCCGAGCGTGAGCCTGCGGTCGCGCCGCGAGCGCATCCGCCACGGCAGGTCGAGCCAGTACGAGGCCATCCGCTTCATGAACAGCGTCGTCCATCCGCGCTCCTTCGTGAGCAGGCTATGAGCTTCGCCCGCCGTCATCGCGATGCGTCCGGCGATGAGGGTGCCGGGCTGAGGCGGCCGCATGTGTTCGAAGTCAGCGCCAAGCTCGGCGGCATTGAAGGGAAGCGGATCGAGGGTGCGGTAGCCCGGTTTCGATCCGGGCAGATGGGGATAATAGTCCGAATACTGCGGCATCGAGCGGTATCTGAGGGGCGACTTTTCCTCGAGATAGCGAAGCATCCGCGGAGCGTTGTCGAGGTAGGCGCGCAAACGCGCCTCCGAGACCATCCCGCGCGTGGCGGCCTTCAGGTACGTCAGCGCATCGTCGTAGCTGTCGCTGCCTCCGGCGGACTCCATCAGATGGTTGCAAGGCACCCAGACGCCGCCGCCGGAAATCGCGCTGGTCCCCCCGTACTGATCGCTCTTTTCGATCAGCAGCACCGACTGTCCGAGGTCGTGAGCGCAGATCGCCGCCGTCATCCCGCCCGCGCCTGAACCCGCCACCACCACGTCGAATTCGTGGTCCCATTTGCCCTCGATGGGCGGAAGGTTTGCGCGCGCGCTCTCGCTCATATGAAGAAGTCGGAGTTGCCCAGGCCGAGCAACACTCCTCCGTAGTTGCGGGCAAACTTGTCGGCATTGTTCGCGTAGTGCAGGCGAGCCGAATGGATATCGGCCATGAACCTGCCGATGGGAAGGTCGGTGTAGATTCCCTGTCCTCCGCACGCATGGAACAGCCGGTCGATGTAAAGGGCGCATCGATCGGCGACCGCGGCGGATTGATAGCGGTAATGAATCCTGTCGTTGACGTCGAGCGGCTCGCCGCGCCCCAGCGTCTCCATCATCGCGGCGAAATTGCGATGCAGTTCCAGTTTCATGTCGTCGATTGCGACCGCGGTTTCGGCGACGCACAACTGCGCGGACGGATCTTCGGCGGTGCGCGACAGGTCGTTGGTGCTGACGCGGGTGGCCGCGTATTTGCGGAACACATCCAGAGCGCCCTGCAGCGCGCCGATCGACGCGCAGGAGACCGCGCGCACGAAAATCTGTCCGAACGGCAAGCGATAGAGCGGCGCCGGGTTCACCGCCAGCCCCGGACTCGTTCCGGTGAAGCCGTCGATCGCGCGATGGGTGCGATATTCGGGCACGAACGCATCTTCAATGACGACTTCCTTGCTGCCGGTGCCGCGAAGGCCCCAGGTCTGCCAGTTGTCGTTGATTGTGATGTCGCGGCGCGGCACCAGGAACGTGCGATAATCGGGAGGGCCGGCGCCGTTGGCCGCCGGCACGATACCGCCGAGGAACAGCCAGTCGGCGTGATCGACGCCGCTTGAAAATCCCCATCGTCCGCGAAATTTGAAACCGCCGTCCGCGCGTTCGACCTGTCCGCGCGGCATGTAACTCGATGCGATCAGGACGCTGTTGTCCTTGCCCCACACATCCTCCTGCGCACGAGCGTCGAACAGTCCGAGCTGCCAGTTATGAACCGCGACCACGCCGTAAACCCATCCGCTGGACATGCAGCCCTCGGCCAGCGTCATCTGGATGTCGAAAAAGACTCGCGGATCGAGTTCGTAGCCGCCGTAGCGCCTGGGCTGGATTACCCGGAAGAAGCCCGCCTGCTTGAAATCGGCGATGGTCTCGGCGGGAATCGAGCGCTGGGCTTCAGCGCGTGCCGCGCGATCGGCGAGAGTTGGCACCATCTCCCGCGCCCGCGACAGAAGCGACCTGGCGAGATCGTTGTACGGGCTATCGGCAGCGCCCTGGCGCAAGGAAGGTTCTCCCACGCTTCGCCCCGCTTCGGGAAAGTCGAGCCGCCGCGATGATCGCATCGCGGCGGCCGGTACTCATCGTCCGAAAAGACTAATTCCGGGCCGGCCGCCCGATCCGTTCTGGCGCGCTCATCGACAAAACTCCTGCGTGTCGCAGATGTCCCGGAACATCGCGGCCGTTGCCTTGTCTCCGGGTTAACCCAGGGCGATCACGCTGCTTAGCAGCATCCGCACAAGCGTGGTCTGACGGCTTACGCCGATCTTGGCAAAGATGGAACGCAGATGCGCGCGGGCGGTGTTCTTGCGAATCGCGAGGCGATCGGCCGCCTCGTCCAGCGTTAGCCCATCGGCAAGCGCCAGTGCGAGGGCGGCTTCCGCGGGTGTCAGGTCGAAGAGCCGCCGCACGGTCTCGCGCGATGCTTCGGTGCGGCGGTCGGGGTCGCGAATCAGCAACGCCACGGCGGGATTGCGGTTTCCTTCGGGCCAATCGGCCTGCGGCACGCTGCGCACGACGACACCGAGCTTGCTTCGGCCCGCTTTGCGCGTGATCGAGATCGCCTCGGCAACGGCCGGCGAGCCGCCTTCGCCCGGCCCGGCCATCGCGCGCTTGATGAGCCGCTGCAGCTCGCGATTGTCCGTCGAGTTTTCCGCGCGCAAGACTCCGCCGACCAGCCTGAGTCCGTCGCCCTCGCGCAACATCTCGTCTGCCACCGCGTTGCTCTTCATCACCGCGCCGGTCTCGTCCAGGATGACGGTGCCGACGAGCATTCTATCGATGGTGCCCGCATACAGCCGCCGTTCCGAATCGATCAGATTGAGCTGGGAATGGAGGACGACCGCTCGCTTCAGATGCGGCAGCATCGCGGCGCACAAAGCCTTGTCGCGGGACGAGAAGGGACGCTCGCGATGAGGGCGCGAGGCGCGGAAGCGGCAGTGGATTCCGTCTTCGGTGACGATATCCGCGCCGAGCGCATATAAGATGTCGAGCGGCTTGAGGAACTGCTTGTAGAACTCGGTCTCGCGCCATTTTCCCTGTCCGGTCAATTCATCGGCGACAAAGACGCGGCCGGGAGGAAGATCGATAAAGGGATCGAGCGCGTAATAGTATTTGTTGTACTCGGCCTGTCGCGTGATCGGAGCATCTCCCGCCGCGTTCACCATCAGGCCCTCGCGGTCCGGCGAGGGCGGCCGGAGCATCAGCGTAACGTAGTTTGCGCGAAGATAAGTGCGAAGGAGCTCGAGGGCGGTCTTCCACGGGACGGGTTCGAGCGGACCCTGGTAGATGGCGCCGAGGAGTTCGCTGAAGCGGGACAGCGAAAGCGAGACGGAATCATCGGAGTCGGTCTCGAACCGTTCGCGCCGGGATAGGTTCGCCACGCATCTTCATCTACGCTATCCGCGCGCGAACTGAAAGAAACCGGAACCGTGGCGCCTTTCGGAAAGGCCCGCCGTTCGGGGTAATCCGCTGACTCTTTTCCAGAGTCAGCCGGTATTGGCGATTCTAGTCTTCGAACACGTGATGCAGGCGGGGCGGCTCGGCCAGGCCGATGTTCAGTTCGATCTCCTGGCGCTTGCGGGTCGCTTCCGGCACTTCGGCCGCATCGACATAGAACTGCCGGTACCATTCGCGAAGCTGGTAGATGGGGCCGTCGGCTTCGCACAGCAGCGGATTGTCGATGCGCACCTTGTTGTCCCAGATCGCGACGTCCTGGTAAAAGCCCTGCTGAATCGCCTGGATATAGCCGTCGCAGATCTGCTTCGACATCTCCTCGCTCATCCCCTTCATCTTCCGCACCAGCATCCCGAAGCGCAGGTCGAAACTCTGAGTGGTGATGGGAACGTGGCAGTTGAGCAGGATTGAATCGATCGTGATTCCGCCCATCTCGCCCTGCATCTGGGTGATCTGGTAGGCGGGACCGAAATAGGTCGCGCAGGTTTTCAGGTTGCCCTGAAGCCCCTGCTGACCCGATCCGATCATGATCTGGGTTGCCTTGTGGCCCTGGAAGATGTTGGCGAAGTAGTCCACCGGCGCGCCGTGCACGACAGGGAAATGCGCCATGTCGGCTACGTTATCGATCAGTTCCCGGCAATTGGTGTTGATGGTCCATTTCACGATCACCCAGTCGGTCCATTCGTCCGAGTAGCACGCCTCGAGGCGAGGAATTACGACGTCGGGCGGAGGCGGATTGCCCTCCGGATCGTTCCATACGAAGAGCAGCTTGTTCTGCTCGCAGGTGGGCCAGGACTTGACGCGCGCCTTTGGCGGAATTCGCTTGCTGTAGGGGATGTGATTGCACTTGCCGTCAGGTCCCCAACTCCAGGCGTGAAACGGGCACTGGATGGAGTCGCCGCGCACGTGGCCCTTGCTCAAATCCGCGCCCATGTGGGGGCAGTAGCTGTCGAGGATGTGCACCGCGCCGTCGTCGCCGCGATACGCCACCAGCCGGGTGCCGAAGGCGTTGAGCGTATGCGGGTTTCCGTCCTTGTAGTCCTGCGCCAGACCAAGGCAATGCCATCCGCGCGCGTAACGTTTGGGTATCGGAGCAGCTTCGATCGCGTGTGCGAGCGCCATGATCGCTCCTCCCTCTCCCCGGCAGGGAAAGGTCAGATGAGGTCTCACAATCCGTTTCTCGTAAATCTATATTTTCAGCGGCCAAACTCCGCCATCGTCTCTTTGGACGATGGAATCGTGCCGAGCCCCGAGGTTGACCATCCAAGGGCCGTTGCGAGATGGTTGCGTAAGGAGGGAAGTGCGATGGCTTCGATTACCGGGGGATGCGCCTGCGGCGCGGTGCGGTACGAATGCTCGGCCGATCCGATCATGGCCGGAAACTGCTATTGCCGCGACTGCCAGCACTCGACCGGCACGGCGATGGCGTCGGTGATGCTGGTGCCCAAGGCCGCGCTCCGCATCACCGGAGAGCTCAAGCATCATGAGGTGACGGGAGACAGCGGCGGCAAGGTCAGCCGCGCGTTCTGTCCCAGCTGCGGCTCGCCGATTCTCTCGCTGGTATCCACGATGGACTCGATGGTCGCGCTCAAGGCCGGCAGCCTCGACGATCCCTCTGTCTTCAAGCCGATGTTCCAGGTGTACTTGAAGAGCGCGCCGCCGTGGGCGCCGGTGCGCGACGATCTGCCGAAATTCGACAAGCAGCCAGGCTGAGCGGTCCGGATTTCCGGGCCCGCGCGGAGAAAGGCCTTTCGCCAGATTACAAACAATGCCGGAGGGAAACGGTCATGGCGATCGATTACAGCGAATACGAGTTCCTGAAAGTCGAAGTGGCGGACCGCGTCGCAACCATCACGATCAACCGGCCCGACCGCCTGAACGCCGTCCACAATGCGCTTCATCATGAACTCGAACAGATCTGGCTGGATGTGCGCGCGGACCATGACGTCAACGCAATCATCCTGACCGGAGCGGGACGCGCCTTCTGCGCGGGCGGCGACGTGAAGGGGATGGCGGAAGGCAGTCTGTCGGGAGGACCAGAGAAAAAAGGCAAGGGGCGCGGACGCGGCCCGATTGCGCCCTCGAACGGCCGCCGCGTGGTCGAGAACATGCTCGATGTCGAGCAGCCAATTATCGGAGCGATCAATGGCGATGCGATCGGGCTGGGAGCCACGCTCGCACTGCTATGCGATATCACGGTGGCATCGGAAAAGGCCCGCTTCGCCGATACCCACGTCAAAGTGGGAATAGTGGCGGGCGACGGCGGCGCGGTCATATGGCCGCTGCTGATCGGACCGCATCGCGCCAAGGAGTTCCTGATGCGCGGAAATTTCATCAGCGGCGCCGAGGCCGGACGTATCGGGATGGTCAATTACGCGGTCGCTCCCGAAGAGGTGATGACCCGGGCGCGCGCGCTTGCCCAGGAGCTGGCCGACGGTCCGACATGGGCGATCCGATGGAGCAAGCTCTCCGTAAACAAGTGGCTCAAGCAGCAGGCGAACCTGATCCTCGATGCCTCGCTCGCGTACGAGATGATGACGTTCAACACCGAAGATCATAAGGAAGCGGCGCGGGCGTTCGTCGAGAAGCGCAAACCGAACTTCGTCAAAGCACGGTAGCGGAATCCCGCGATTTCCGCCGCATTTTTCCGTCTTGCCCTACGCCGTGCGGTCGATTACGCACGACTGGATGAAGCGAATCGTTCTTGCCTTGGCAATCGCGGCGATGTTCTCGGGATGCGCGGAAGAAAAGCGGGTCGACCAGGATGTCGTCAGGCTGCAGCAACAGCAGGATGAGCTCAGAGCGGACATCAAGAAAATCCAGGTTGTCTCGCGCGACAAGGTGAAGGGCCATCCCGACTACACCAGGCTCGGCCCCGTGCAGGGCTACTGTTTCAATATTCCCGATTCAACCAGCGGACAGGTGGTGCACGGGGACGGACTGAGAGCGGCGGCCAACCGAAAGTACGGCGACCAGGTGGACGCGATCGTCAACACGCAGATTTATTTCGTGCCTGACGACGAGGCGCCGGTGATCGAGCCGTACACGGAAAACGGCTATTTCGAATGCGCCGGCACGGCGGTGCATTTCACCCCTTCGGCGCAGTAGCAAGAGCAAACGCCCGTGTCGACGCAGTTTCCGATCATCGAGCTGTCAGGCACGCCGCGGATGCAAGGGCGGGGGCACGGCGAAGCGCTAAGAGACGCGATCGCGCGGGTGCGCGAGCAGTGGCGCGAGAGTCTCACCCTCCGCTTCGGAGTACATCCCGACGAGTTCATCGAGGCCTTCCTTGCCCAGACGAGCTTCGTGGATGCGATGCGGCGATGGACGCCGCGGCTGCTCGAGGAGATCGAGGGAATCGCGGAGGGCAGCGGCCGGCCGCTTCAGGAAACGCTGGCCTTTCAGTTCATGGACGAAGAATGGTGGTTCGGCACGATGCGCTATCCGCGCAAGCGGGACACGCCGAACCATTGCAGCGTCATCGCGTGCCGCGCCCGCGCCGGCTCGGCGGCGATCCTCGGGCAAAACATGGACCTGCGCGCCTATCACGACGGCGGACAGGCGATGATCGTCATATCGGAAAGCGGCGCTCCGCGCGCCACGGTTCTTACGATTTGCGGGATGATCGGACTTTGCGGCGCGAATGAAGCGGGAGTGGGTGTCGCCGTGAATACCCTGTGGCAGTTGCCGAGCGCCGCCGACGGATTGCCGGTCGCGTGCGTGATGCGCGAGATTCTTGCCACTCGGAGCGTAGCCGAAGCGGGCGAATGGATTCGCACTCCGCGGCACGCTTCCGGCCAGCATTACATGATCGGCGACCCGGCGTCGTTCGCCAGCTTTGAGGCATCCGCAACGCTGGTCAACGCCGTGCCGTGGCCGGAGCCGTCACCGGCGTTCGTCCACACCAACCATCCGATCGACAGCACCCGAATTCGCAGGGACGAGGAAAATTCGCGCAATCGTTACACGACGCTATGCGGACTGGCTTCCGGCAAAACCCTGACCCTTGAGGAAGTCAAATCAGCGTTGTCGATCGGCGCCGGCTCCGACCCCATCTCGGTTCGCCCGAAGCCGGACGATCCGGCGAGCGCGATGACGTTCGCGTCGATCGTGATGGAACTCAAGCGGCCGCCGGCGATCCAGGTGGCGGGCGGCCCGCCGTGCTCGAATCCGTATCGCGCGATCGAGACCTTCCACGCCTGGTAGGGCGCGGCGCGCCGACGGGATGCGCCGATGGAGGTCTCGCTCGCGAAAGCGCGCAACGCGGAGCGGCACAAAGTTCAGGACAAGTCGATAATCTGGCCCGGTTGCGGTCCCGGAACCATTCCGTCGAGGTCCGCGTCTTTGCCGCCTTCGAGCGTCCGTTTCTGGCGTTCCGCGGCGCGCTTCACGCGACGCTGCTCTTTGTTGCGTTGCTTCTCTCTGCGGGAACGTTCTCGCTGGCGTTTATCCATGCATTTTTCCTCGGTGATGAACGAGACCCGCGGCGCAATCGCATCCAAAAGCCGGTCCGGCGCTTCGGCGAGCGAAGCGCCAGACCCCAATCAGCGCGAAATGCGATCGCGCATCGATGTGGCGCTTACCAGCGGTTGCGGCCTCGGCCCGCGCCCCCGCCACGGTTTCGATCGCGGTTGCCGCCGCCGAAGCTCGATTCGCGCGGTTTTGCTTCATTCACCTTGATGTTCCGGCCTTTGAGCTCGGTGTCGTTGAACTGCCGGATCGCGTTGGCAACTTCTTCTTCAGTTGTCATCTCGACGAAGCCGAAGCCTTTCGATTGTCCGGAGAATTTGTCGGTGATCACGACCGCGCTTTGCACCTGTCCGACCTGGGAAAAGAGCTCATGGAGATCGTCATTGGAGACCGCGTAGGCCAGATTGCCTACGTACAATTTGCTGGGCATTTTTTGCCCTCCGATAGTTTGTGCCGGGTGGCTCCAAACAGAAAACCCGGGCTCATTCCCGGGTAGAAGTGAAAGGAACGTCCGAACGTGAGAGTCTTTATGCTACACGTTCCACAGGACATAAGATACCCCCCCCCCGCGCGGGTCAGATCCTTCGACAGACTCACGAATGCGCCGCTTCCGAGCGCCGCGGCGGCTGCCTGGTGTACTTCCTGACGCGCGGAGAATAGACTTGAGTAGTTGCTTGCCTTCGGATCCGGTCCATCCCAGACGACTGCGCGTCGCTTGCCGGGACAATCCGAACTGCTTGAAACAGGTCGGAGGTCTCTTAGTGCCCAAAGTATATGTTGGCAACCTGGCCAGTTCGGTCACCAGCCGTGACTTGATGGCACATTTCGAGCGTGCCGGAGAAGTGGTTAGCGCACTGGCGGTCACCGATCGCATAACGGGACGTTGCCGCGGCTTCGGTTTTGTCGAAATGGCGGAACTCTCGGATGTCGCCGTCGCGTTCAGCCTGTTGAACGGCAGTCTGCTCAACGGGCAGCTTATAAGAATCGAACCTGATCCATCGCTGCGCAATGGCAAGTCCGGAAAACGGACCGCGCGATCCTGAGCATCACACGGTCGCGGCGCGGCCTTAAATCCATCTCTCAAACGTCGCGACCAAATAAGGTGAAGCGTGGCGGAAACCCAAAACATTCGCGATCGTGTTTATCGCACCTACCTTGATTTTCTGGAAACCGCGGAGAAGAAACGCCGTTGGAGCGTCTTCGATGACGTCCCATGGGACGCGCTCGATGCCTTGAAGGCGACTGAAACGAGCGCCGAATGTGTCGAGATCTTCTGCGCCGAGGAGCTTTACGTTCCGGACTACAGCTCGAAGGGCCTCGAGCTCGTGCGCTCTCGATTCGGCATCGCGTGGTTCCAGACCTGCTGGGCATTCGAGGAGTCCAAGCATGGACTGGTTTTTCGCGAATACTTGAGCCGCTCGGGGCTGCGGACGAAAGCGGAAGTCGATGCGCTGGAGGCGGGAATTTGCGCGAAAATCTGGAAGCTCCCGTTCGAAACTCCGCGCCAGATGGTGTGCTACGGTGCGCTCCAGGAGGGAGCGACGTACATCGCATACAAGCTGCAGAAGGACAAGGCGCGCGCCGCGGGCGACACGGTAATGGAGGCGATGTTTCATCTGGTCGGCCGCGATGAGGCAGCGCACGGCGGATTTTACCGCGCGATCATCGAGCTGGAACTCGCGCAGGATCGGCAACCGACAATCGCCGACCTGGCCGAAGTCCTCTCGAACTTCAAAATGCCGGGCGCCGATCTGATCCCGAACTATAACCAGAGACTCCGCGCTTCGGGGGCGGGAATCAGCCCGCGGATGTTTGTAGAGCGCGTGGTCCAGCCGCTTCTCACCACCCTGCAGATAAGCCGGCAGGAATTCAAACAGGCGCTGAAGAGGCGAGAGCTCGATATTCAGGCCAATCCGGACGCCGATTCCCGATCACGCAACCAGCAACGGCCGGGCCGCATCTTATGAAGGGCTCGCGATGAAGGCCGAGCGGTTCGCCGCCGCGCAATGAACACAAGCGCGGCAGCTTGCGCCGTCACGGGATCAGCAGGACCCTGCCGACTGCCTGCCTGCTTTCGATATATGCGTGGGCGGCGGCGGCTTCCTTGAGAGGAAAGGTCTTGTCGATCACGACCTTGAATTCGCCGCGCGCGGCTTCATCGACGAGGCGCTGAATCATGGTATGCGCCCGGTCGGTCGCGATCTCCGCGCCGAGAAAAACACCGGTCAACGACCGATTTCCAGCCATCAGCGGCGACACGTCCACGGTCATCGCCTCGCGCCCCGCCGCACCGACCATCGAGATTCGCCCGCGATAGGCGAGCGACAGGATGCTGCTCTGGAGGGTCGCGCCGCCGACCGGATCGACGACGAGATCGACGCCCTTGCGATCGGTGAGCTTCATCACCGATTTCACGACGTCATCGCGCCGGTAGTTGATGCCATGGTCCATGCCGAGCGGCTTCAGCCGTTCGAGGCGATCGTCGCTGGAAGCGGTCGCGATGACCCTGGCGCCGGCGCGCCTGGCGAGTTGAATTGCGGCGACGCCGACACCGCTTGCGCCGGCCTGGATCAACACCGTCTCGCCGGCCTTCAGATGGCCGAACTCGAACAGGCAATCGTCGGCAGTGCCGAAGGGCACGGGAACCGCGGATGCCAGCTTGATGTCGAAGCCGTCGGGCACCGGCCACGCGTTGCGCGCCGGGACCGCCCGCAGCTCGGCATGCGATCCGTAGTTGAAGACCGTGGTGACCTTCTGCCCGACGCGCAGATGCTTTACTTCGGAGCCGACCTGGACGATTTCACCGCCGGCCTGATAGCCGACGATGTGCGGCTTCGTGACCAACGGTCCGCGCCATCGGTTGAGCGTGTCGCCGCCCTCGATACTGACGGCCGCGACCCGAATCACAACGCCCTTGGGATGGCACTCGGGATCGGGAACATCCTCGTATTTGAAGACATCGGGAGTTCCGTTTTCGTAATAGACGGCGGCTTTCATCGCGGTTCTCCTTGAGGATGGCTGGAGAATTCAGATTTCGCAGACCGCGCGCTCAAGGTCCAGCACCATCAGCAGGCGGCCAAAGCCGATATATTGCCCGGCCGCCATCCCGATCTCGACGATTTCCGCGTCGCTGAAATGCGCGCGCATCCGGCGAAAGAAGTCGTCATCCGCGGAGGCATGGTCGAGCGCGAGCTTTTCTCCGAACTCGATCGCGAGCCGTTCGCGATCGCTGAAGACGGGATCGGTCCGGTAATTTTCGAGCCGCGCGATTTTGTCCTCGGTCAGTCCTCGTTCCGTCGCCGACGGAAAGCGGGCCTTCCTTCACGTGAGGCACTGGTTGAGCGACGCAATCCTGAGCCGCACCAGTTCTTTGAGGGCGGGATCGACGATGCCGCCGTTGTGCAGCGGATAGTAGAACTTGAAATACGACTCGATCATGTCCGGGCGATGCCCCAGCACGCGCAGAACGGTCGAGCCCGCTCCGCTTTTGTCGGCGGCCTCGGCCTGGCGGCGGAGATCGCCGGTCAGCCTTTCATCGGGGAGAATGCTCAGTCGCGACATCTTCCATCCTCGTCGCAAGCGGTTTCTCGCGATGCTACTTGGAAACGCCGGCTGAAAACAACGCGCTGACAGCGATCGGAGGCGCTGCGAGCGGCGATCGGACCACGGAGGGCGGCGGAGCAACTCAGGGAGATGCGGGGTCGTGAAGCGCCGGCAGCGTGCGATCGATATGCAAGGCGACGCGCGCCGTCGTATGGCCGCCGCCGACCAGGGGACGAATCACCGTCAGATACGCGGTGTCGCCCGCCCTGAGCGGATAAAGCGCGTCCATCAATTCCTGCTCCGTTCTCACGCGGCGATCATCCACGGCGACGATCACATCGCCCGGCATCCCCAACGCGCCCGAACGCCGAAGGTGCGGAATGGTGAACAGCGCCAGCGGAAAGGCCATCACGCTGCCGAAGGTTTCAAGGTCGCCGAGCGCAGTGCCGGGTTTGCGCGCCTGAAGTCCGGCGCGAGCCGCGGGACTGTCGGGCGTGACCGACAGGACCTCGAACCCGCGCACTTCCATGCCGAGGAAGCATTCGGTCGTGTATTGAAGCTCAACGCCGAGATAAGGCCGGCGTCCATCGTCGGGACCGTTTGAACGGTAAGCACGGTTCAAGGAGGCGGAATCGTTCGAAGGCTGGAAAGCCCGGGGGCCGGCTTCTGAATCCCGTCCGGGCTGGGCGGGAAGTGCGGACGGTTGCGGGGCGATTTCGAGCGTGGACGAGTTGGCGCCGGCCTGTCCCGCTGGAGCACGCGCGGCAGCGCTGCTCGCGGCGGACTGTGGCTCGAAGGCGCGATCGGAATTTTGCGCCTGTGACTGAACCGGAAGCAGGAAGGGAAGGAGCAGCAGCCAACTTGCGAGTCTGACGCGTAGCATCGTCGTTTACCTCGCCAATGGTGCTGGAAAGGGATCGTAGGATCCGATCCGCGCGAGTCGCAATACGGAAAAATTACGCGCCGGCAGCCGTCCTTGCCGATGCGCGGCTTAGCGTGCGATTCTCATCCGCGGTGCGAATTTTCGCGCCGTCCGCTCGATTCACGCAGCGGCGGCGCGGCGCACCGAATGGAGAACGACCATGGGCAAGCTGGAAGGAAAAGTTGCGGTCATCACGGGAGCGGCAAGCGGCATCGGACGGTCCACCGCCATCAGGTTCGCGGGCGAAGGCGCCTCGATAGTTATCGCGGATCTCAACCGCGAAGGTGGCGAAGCCGCCGTGCGCGATTGCAAGGAAAACGGCGGCAACGCGGTGTTTCAGCTCACCGACGTGGCGCGCGAGGAAGATATAAAAGGCGCGGTCGATCGCGCGGTCAAGGAATTCGGCCGCCTCAACGTCATCTACAATAACGCCGGCCTGGGCGGCGCTGTCGGCCCGATCGAAAGGACCACGGCGGAGAACTGGGACCGCAGCTTCGCCATCCTGCTGCGCGCGGTCTTCCTGGGCATCAAGTACTCCGTGCCCGAGATGAGAAAGGCGGGAGGCGGCTCGATCATCTCAACCGCATCGATTGCCGGCCTGCGCGGAGCGCCGGGACTTCACGCCTACTGCGCGGCGAAGGCGGGCGTGATCAGCCTGACCCGGTCGGCATCGATCGAGCTTGCCAAGGACAAGATTCGCGTCAACTGCATCTGCCCCGGCCTGATCGCGACGCCGCTGACCTACAATCGCATCCCCGGCGGTGAACAGACGGCGACCCAGCTCTTTGCCGCGTTTCAGCCGTGGCCGCGCGCCGGGCGGCCGGAGGATATCGCCGCGATGGCGACGTTTCTCGCCAGCGATGATTCCGAATTCGTCAGCGGGCAGGCGATGGTGGTGGACGGCGCGGTGACGTCGGGGATGGTCGGCGGCAGCATCGGACAAGGATCGCAAAACGCGTCTTCGCTGCTCGAAGAAGGCTGGTCGGGACCTTCGTTCGAGATCAAGCGGCCGTCATAGGGACTCGGGAGCCGGGCGCGCGATATGAAACGCGCGCCCGGCCGAGCATCAATTCTAGAAACCCCGCGGCCGCGGGCATCCGCCCATCCGGGCGTGCAGATGCCGCCCGAGATCGAGCGTGGTCCGGTCTTCAAGGAACGGACCGACGATCTGAATTCCGACCGGAAGCCCGTTCGAGAGCGTGCCAACCGGAACGACGGTCGCGGGCAGATAGCATGCGCCCGCGGGCGCCATCCAGGTCGTCAGATTCCAGTACGGCATCTGATCTCCCCCGACCGTCGCCATCCGGCTCGCCTGCGGCTCCGAGTGATCGTGCGGAATTGCGGGACAGGGCATCACCGGCAGCAGGATCGCATCCCACTGCGTGAAGAATTCTTCCCAACGCTTGCGCATCTGCAGCCGCCGCTCGTTGTAACTGAGCCACTGCCGATGGCGCATCGCGAGCAGGCGGCGGGTTTGGGCGGCGGAAGTATCGCCGGAGGTGGCGGCATACTGCTCGATTTTCTCGAACGAGACTCCCCCTGCGAGCGCGGCCTGCAGAAGCGCGAAGAACGTGTCGGCCACTTTCTCCAGCGTGAATGCGGGGCGCGCATCGTAATCCACGGCGGCGCCGGCTGAAGCGAGCGTCGCGGCAGCCTTCTCGAGCAGAGCGCGCGACTCGGGCTCGACGCGGCAAGCGGGATCATCGAGCCACGCCGCGATGCGATATTCGGCGAGCTTGCGATGGCGCGGCGGTGGCAGTTTGAGCCGCCACGCGGGACCGTCCCATCGATTCGGTCCGGCCATGATATCGAGGCCGAGCTTGAGATCATCGACCGTGCGCGCCATCGGCCCTGCCACCGCCAAATCGGCAAGCGTCAGGGTGCCCGGAGGTCCCGGAATCTGTCCGTGGGCGGGGACGATGCCGTAGCTGGGTTTGTGGCCAACCACTCCCGACATATGAGAGGGCAGCCGAATCGATCCGCCGATATCGCTGCCGAGTTCGAGCGGAGTAAAACCGCAGGCCAGCGCCGCCGCCGATCCGCCGGACGATCCTCCGGGAGTGCGGGTCAGGTCATGCGGATTGTTGGTGGTGCCGAAGACCTCGTTATAGCTCTGCAGATCGCCCGCATAGATGGGGAGGTTGGTTTTGCCGTAGATGATCGCGCCGGCCTGGCGCAGGCGCGCGACCGGCCACGCATCTTCCTGCGGCACGAAATCCTTGAGTTCGGGGGCTCCGGACGTCGTTCGCATCCCGGCGGTCTGGAAGGAATCTTTTATGGTCATCGGCACGCCGTGCAGCGGTCCGCGAATCTCGCCGCGGGCCAACGCGGCATCGGCGGCATCGGCCTCCGCGCGCGCCCGTGCGGCATCGATCGTGACGACGCTGTTGATCGGCTTGTCGAGCGAATCGACGCGCGCGAGAAAGTAATCGAGAGCTTCGCGGCTGGAAATTTTGCGATCGCGGATCTTCTTCGCGATCGCGATAGCACTGGAATAGGCAAGCTCGGCCACCTCGGAATCCTCCTGCCCTGCTTGTCGAACGATAAGCCGCGGAAGTCAAGCACTATGGCCGGTCGGTCGAACGAGAGATTGCGCAGCGTGTACTGTCAACTCGATTGAGAGCCGCCGCGGGGCCAAACCCCTCGAACCGGGAGTAGCTGCGCGGACGCTTAGTGCGCTTATTTTCCGCCGCCGGGAGTCAGGTTCAGCGGCGGATAGTAGTTCTCGGCGCCGATCTTGCGCACGTCTTCGACCCAGCACGAATCGTAGAGGTCCGTCGGCCCCTGGAACGGATCGGCGAGCGTCCATGCCTGGCGCTTGTAGGTCCAGTTGTCGGGCTGCAGGCGATGGGCTTCGCGCCAATGCTTCGGAGCCAGCTCGCGCCGTCCGGTTTCCCACAGGTATTGCCCGAGCTCGAAGTGCGCCGCCGCCTCCGCTTCCGCTTTGCCGCGCGGTCCGCTGCGCGCGATCACTTCTTCGGGCGGCAAGGCGTAGCGGCTTGCGCGGCCCTTCTCGACCCAGTCGCGCAGCGCGTCGGTGTATTCCTTTGGCTGGGTGCGGATGTTGCGGGCGAGCTTGAGCGTCTCGCGCAATTGCTCGGGGACATCGGGGCTGTCGGCCATCGTCTGCCAATCGGGAGGATTGTCGCGCTCCGGCCACGCGGGCTCGACCGGCCTGACGATCATCCCCTCTTCATCGATCCAAACGCTGTTGGGCACGTTGACGACGCCGAACAGTTCATCGACGCGATGGGCGCTGTCGATGAGCGAGGGATGGTTCGGGTTGGTCTGCTCGATCCATGCGCGGGCCGCTTCCGGATCGACATCGAGTGCGACGGTTACGATTTCAAGACCCTTGGGATGAAGTTCGTTGCGCAGGGCCTGCCACACGGGCAGGTCAAGCCGGCATCCTCACCACGAGGACCATGTGACGATGAGCGCCTTCTGCCCGCGCAGCGAACTCAGCCGGAACTGATTTCCCTTGTAGTCGGGCAGCGCCAGCTCGGGCGCGCGAGCCGTCGTCAGCGCATGGCCCATCGCCTCCGGCCCGAGACACCATACTTTCGCGTCGGCGTCGTGAACCAGGGGCATCCCAAGCCGCTCGGAGAGCATCCTCGCGTCGAGCTTTCCGGCGTGCGCGCCAGCGGCAAGCGGAACGCAGATATGGTCTTTGCAAGCGCCTTCGGGCTTGATCGCCCATCCGGTGCGCGCTTCGAACTCTTTGGGATCGACTTCGAGCGAGGTGAGTATCATGGCGGCTCTCCTCGCTCTTATATCTCCGACGGGCACCGCCGCGGTCAAGCACCAATCTTCAAGGTTGACGCGGGGCGGAATTGCGGATTTTCTCTGAATCGAGGGCAAACGGGAGATGAGCACCAAGCACGAAGCCGGTCACCGGTCGCATCGCCACGGACATTCGCGCGAAGGCGCCAAGCAGCCCGAGGTTTTCAACCCGGCGCGCGCCGCGCTTCTGGACGACCCGCAGCGCTTTGAATATATGGCGCCCGCCGATGTGCTGAAGCTTCTCGACGCGCCCGAGGGATCTGTCGTGATCGATTTTGGAGCGGGCACGGGGACCTATTCAATCGAGATCGCCAGGCGCCGCCCCGATTTGAAAATCGTCGCGCTCGACGAGCAGCCCGGGATGATCGAACTGATGAAGGCGAAGCCCGCGATGCGCCAGTTGACGAATATCCAGCCGATGCTCAGCGGCGAGCTTGGCTCCATCATTGGGACCGCCGATCGAATCCTGGCGCTCAATGTCCTGCACGAAGTTGGCGACGATGCGCTGCGCGAGATGTCGCAGCTTCTCAAGCCGGGAGGCTCGGCGCTGATAATCGATTGGGACGGCGAGATGGACCGTCCGATCGGACCGCCGAAGGGCCACACCCACAGCATCGCCGAGGCGCGCGATCGCCTGACCGCGGCGGGATTTGAAGCCGAATCTTTGGAGCATCTGCGCTATCACTTCGTCCTGCGCGCCACCCGCCCCGCGAAGATCAGGTAGCATCCCACCACTGCTGATCGCGGTGACCGCGCACGGCCTGGCGGAAGCGAGCCTTCAGCGTTTCGAGTTGAATGGCGCGGGGCGGGCTGTGAGAATCATTTCTTTCGCATGTCCCGCCTCAGAATTCTGTTGGTCTTGTTCCTGGTCGTGCTGGCGGTCCCGATACTGATTCATCCGATCCCATTTTTCCCCGACGATGCGCTCTTCTATCCGCAGATCGCCTGGCACATCGTCCGAGGCGACGGCTCGACCTTCAACGGCATCGAGCGGACCAACGGGTATCATCCGCTCCAGATGATCGCGACGATCGCCGTGATGGGGCTTGTGGGAGGCCGCAAGCTGCTCGCGCTGCGGCTCGGGATCGTCGTCGAGTTTCTGTGGCTGGGCGGCGCGCTGATGCTCTTTTATCGCCTCGAAACGCGGCGGCGCGGCGTGTGGATGGTCGGCGCGGGACTGTTGTCGCTGGCCTACGGCACGGGACTGTTCGGGCTCGAGACGCATCTCTCGCTGTTGACGATCGTATGGTGGCTCGTCCGGCTCGACCTCTGCCTTTGCGATCCGGACGAACCGTCGAACTGGCGGATGTTCGGGATCGCATCCGCTCTGGCCTGTCTTGCGCGGCTGGACAATGTTTTTCTGGTCGCGTCAGGCACCGTAATTGCGCTTGCGACCGATCCGGATGCGGCGGTTCGCCGCGCGATTCGCATCGTCGAGACCGCGGCGCCGCCGTTGCTGGTGTATTTGGTCTGGAACCTCCATGCGTACGGCCATCTGGTTCCGATTTCGGGCGCGATCAAGAGCTCCTTTCCACACCTGATGATGGAGCCTCGCTACCTCGGAAAGCTGGGCGCGGTGGTTACGATTGCGGCTGTGGGAAGCCTCGTCGCGTCGCTGTATCGAAGGGATTGGATTCTGCTGGCGACCTCGATGGGCACGCTGTTGCACGCGTCATACGTGCTGCTGTTTTCCGCATCGCCGTCCACCGCGATGTTCTGGTACTACACGGTCGGGGTAGCCAACGCGGCGCTTTTCCTGGACTACGTAGAGCTTCCGAGACTCCAGCCGGCGGTCGCCGCAATCATCTTGATCCTCGCGGTCGGGCGCACCTGGCTTAAGGCGTGTGGCTTCAACGTGAATCCTCTGAATCCGACTGCCGTCACGCAATCCGCTCCCGAGGAGCCGCCGTTTCGATGGGTAAAAGATCTTCTGCCGGCGGATGCGACGATGCTGGCGGCCGAATTTCCCGGAAGCCTGGCCTATTTTTCCAATCAGAAGATCGTGGCGTTGGACGGCCTGACCAACGACTACACCTATGACGAAACGTTGTCGCGGCAAAGAATCCTTGCTTACGCAAACCGAGTCGGCGCGCAGTTCTACCTGGGGCCATACGCGAATCCGGGAGAATCGATCGACTACTGGCCGGTGCTCGCCGTGGGAGGCGATCGTTCAGTACTGACGCGGTTTTGGTCTCCGCTAAGCCGCCGGGACGCCGGCACAATAACCCTGCCCAGAGATGCGGTGATCCAGGTGGGAAACGAACGCACCTTTGGCCACGGGAAATTCGCGCTCTGGGAACTGCGGAAGTTGGCCGCGCCCGACTCACTGCCGGAAACGCCCGCCAGTTCCACACCTCGGCCTTGATTGCGCCGCATCGCCGCGCATCTGGATTTCGAGCTTCGTTCGGCTGCCCGTTCGCGCCTTTGGCGTGGCGCGTGAAAACTGCTAACAGGTGCAAGCCTCATCGATGAAGGGACTATCGAACAGCCGAATTTGCCTGCGCGCGATATCGGCCGTCATCTGGGCAGGAGCGATCGCGGCTACCTGCCCCGCCGCCATAGCGGGCAGCTCTCCGCCCCTGCAGAAATCGGCGAGCTTCGGCGACTACACCGTCAACACCTACTTCGACCCCGCTTCGAACAAAAAAGATGCATACTTCGAGATTCTCAGGAATCACAAGCAGATATATCGGAAGCAGGCCACGGAAAACGGCGAGAAATTCGTAATCGGAACGCTGTACGACGACGATCCCGATTCCGCGCTGGTCAGGATGGGCAACGACATCACCGGCGACGGCCAGCCCGACCTCGTGGTTTCGGAGTGGGCCGGGGGCGCGAATTGCTGCTTGACCCTGCATATCTTCGAAATCGGACCGAAGTTTCGAAAGATTGCCGGCCTGGATGCGGCATTCGGAGACGTAGGACCGCATTTCGTAAAGCTCGCGCAAGGACCGGGCTTGCAGGTTCAGCTTCACGATTGGAGCTTTGCCAATTGGAACAGCGATTTCGCCGATTCGCCCGCGCCCAAGGTGATTCTCCGCTACAAGGACGGCGCCTATCATATCGCGCCGGATCTGATGCGCACGTCCGGCGTGGATATGAAGGACCTGACCGCGCGCGCTGAATCCATCCAGGCCGATTGCAAGCACCTGCCGCCGGGATCGTGGCCCGATGCGGACATCCCGCCCCGGCTCTGGGGAACGATGCTCGACCTGATCTACAGCGGGCATCAGGCTGAGGCGTGGCAGTTCCTGGATATGGCATGGCCCGGACAGATTCGCGGCAAGGACGCGTTCCGCCGCGATTTCATGGAACAACTCAGGACCAGTCCGTATTGGAAATCGATAAAGCAAATGAACGATTCCGCGCATCCGGGGGCTGGAGATGCCGGAACCGCGAGGTCCCGAATTTCGGGCGACCGATGAAACGAAAGCTCTTCGCAACGCTGGGCATGATCGCTGTTCTGATCGCGGCGCGCGCCGCCTGTGCCGCCGATCGGATGCGCCTGGTGAGCATCCCGCTCGATATGCCGCTTGACGATTCCAAGGCGCTTGACGATCAGGCCCTGGAGGGCCTCTACCAGGGCGACTACGGAACCAGCATGGCTCACAATGTCGGCGGCTACCTGGGCGACAACGTCAAGTCGAGCGGGATCGTCGATTCTCCGTACAGCCATATCGATACCGTGCTCAAGGACGGCCGCAAGCTGCAGCTCTGGTTCTCGAGCGCCGACGACGGGCGCGCAACGTTCGGCATTCGCCTTGAAACGCCGTACATCGAAAAGCCTACGCGCGACTGCAAGCAGGCGATCGCCGAGATCGAGTCCGCATGGGGAAAGCCTGACCTGGAGTTTACTCCCCCGGACGGACAAGGTGCGCAGCAGATCGAGGTATTCGTGGATCGCACGATGCCCCGGGATCGCGTCGCGACCGTGATGGCGCGGCTTCCGCGCGCCGGCTCGCTGAGCCCCGGGGACATGAATCATTTCTGGGAGAGCGACCTGCGCGACTACGCGAGGATCCTGGGCGATGAGTTTCGAGGCGCGATCGCAATCGTCAACAATCAGAAAGGCAAACTGGTCGGCGAGCAGATTCTTCTGATCGATCTGATTCGCGCGAAAACGGTTTTCAATCTGTCCGGGAGCAAATGACGAATGGATCGCCGCCTTCTTTTCCCGCTGCTCGTGTTGTCGATCGTACTTTGCGCCCGCGCACAGGCGAACCCCGTCGCGGCCGGCGATTCGTCGCTCAGTGCGACCGCGGACGCCGCCCTGCAGAACGATCACGGCAAGCTGTACCTGGCGACGCGCTCACGCAGCTATCGGCTTGCGCAATACGCCTACGGCGGACGCGTCGGCACCGTAGTTGTCGATGGTGAAGTGAGCCGGCGGTTGCGGGTATCGGACGATATCGGCGCGGAAAGTCAGCCGACCGGCAAAATCGCGCTCGCAATCCATCCTATCGAAAGCGGCGGGCGGTTCGGCGCGGTGACCGCCAGCCGCGAGTTGCCCGGCGACGAAATCCGCCTCGACTCGCCCGCCGGCGTTGCCGTGATCGCATACGGATGTTGCGCGGAAAACAGCTCGGAGACCGAGCTGAGCCTGGAAAATCTCAAGACACTCTATGTCTCATCGGGCGGCCTCAAGTTGTCCACTTATACGATTTTGGGAAAGCCCGCGCGCGGACGGGTGATCGCGCTTTACCTCGCGATGACTCCATCGGACGACGCGGTGCTGGGACCCGACCCGAGCGCGATCGGCTTGATCACGGTCGCTGGCGAAGGCGATGTGCTCCAGCGCATCCAAATCCATCTGCATGCCGGTAAACCCCGCGAAGCCGCGCTCGACTGGTCGTTCGAGCACGGATGGCTAAGCGCCGCGGGCGCGCTCGAGGAGCATACCGTGATCGATCCCGCCAAACCGTCGAAGTCGGTCTTCGAGTGGCGCATCGATGACAACAAGATGATCGCGATTCCGCTGATCAACGATCGCCTCGACGTGGCAACGGCGAAGCTGCCGGCGGGCGTGACTCTCGAGCCCCTCCCATCGAGTTCCGCATCCACCCGAAAATAAGGACACCCGCACGCCTTCGAGTTAATCTCCCCGTCTGTCGAGCGAGGACCGCCTGAACCGGCGCGGTCTTCGACGATTTTACGTCTGAAAAATCGGATACAGGCTCCGGACGCGATTGTATCCATCGGAGTCAGCGTTCTTATCCGGGAATCTCCCCGGGATGGTCAATTCCGCAACAGGCAATGCCTGAGGGTCGGGTACGCCTTATGCGAATAGGGCCTCGCGGCGAGGGAGATTATCCGGGATGGAAACTGAACGGGCAGGAAAACGCGGAGCCAGCGCTGCATTGTGCGCCCTTGGCATTTCGATCGCGCTGTTTGCGATGGTTTCGGGATGCGAGCGGCGCGAGGCCGCCGCTCCGGCATCGCCGGCGCCGCCGATTCTTTCATGGAGTCATTTCGAGGTACCTCCGGAACCTCCATCCACGCCCGATTTGGTGGCCGATGGACAGCGGGTTTTCAACGAGAATTGCGCTTCCTGCCACGGACCCAGGGGAGAGGGCAACGGAAGATGCGCTGAGTTCCTGACGCCGCGGCCGCGGAACTTCGTGGCGGGAATATTGCGCTTCAAGAGTACGCCCGGCGCTGACCTGCCAACCGATGCCGATCTGTTTCGCACGGTGTCGCTCGGCCTGCGGGGTACGCCGATGCCGCCGTGGAAGTTCCTGCTCTCAGATCGCGATCGATGGGCGGTCGTGGCCTATATCAAAACGCTGGCGCCCGCACTCAACGGGCCGGCCGGCAAGCCGGTCGAGCTGGGCGCTGAACCGCAGCAGATAACGCCGCAGATGGTTGCGGATGGCAAACAGCTGTACGCCGATGCCGGATGCGCAACCTGCCACGGCGACGAAGGCTACGGCGACGGTCCATCGGCCGACACGCTGCTCGATTCCGCGCAGATGCCGATTCGGCCGCGCAACTTCCACAAAGGATTCGAATTCAAGCGCGGGCATACGCTGCGCGATATCGCCTTAACCATCACGACCGGCAATAACGGCACGCCGATGCCGTCGTTTCGCGAGTCGCTCGACCCCGCGCAGGTTTGGGATGTAGCGGCGTTCGTCTATGGGCTCGACAATCCGCGTTTGGCGCCCGGCTCGGGATCGATGTCGGCGGTGGCGCAAGGCGCAAATCTGGGCCATCCGGATGTCGTTATCAATCTTAGAGAACGCGCATGGCGCTACGAACCGGCGGTTATCCAGGTTACCGAAGGGCAGATCGTCCGGATCAATTTTCAACCGACCGACAATGGCCTGGGCGCAGGTCATGGCCTCGCGATCGACGGTTACGACAAGGACGCGTTTATCAACGGCGCGCTGGTGGGGCGGCCCAAGTCAGTCACCTTCAAGGCGGACAAGCCGGGCACGTTCACGTTCTACTGCGCGACCCAGTGCAGCACTGGTTCGCTACATCCCAACATGAAAGGCACGTTAGTGGTGCTGGCCGCTAACGAAGGGAAGCACTGATGAGCAACGTCAGAGTGCATCGTCCATTCCTCTCCGCGGTCGTGATTGCGGCGGCATTCGCGGCGATCGGATCGTTGTCCGCCTGCCGCGGGTCTCATCAGCAGGACGCCAATGCGGATGCGGCGCGCAGCGTGTACGTGCCGGTCGGCAAATGGGACAAATATTACGCCTTTCTCTCGGGCGGGCAGGCCGGGACGGTGCTGGTTTATGGAATCCCGTCAGGACGCCTGATCCGCTCGATTCCGGTGTTCGAGCCGCGCGCGCAATACGGATACGCGATTCCCGGCACCAAAACGTACGAGATGCTCAAGGCGAGCGGGCCGCTGTGGGGCGACTCTCATCATCCGGCCCTTTCCGAGACCAACGGCGATTACGACGGACGATGGCTCTACATCAACGACAAGGCGAACACGCGCGTCGCGCGCATCGACCTCAAGCGCTTCGAAACCGCCGCAATCGCGACCATCCCGAATTTTCAGGCGGCGCACGGAACCTCGGTGGTCCCGCCCGACACGAAATACGTGATCGTGAACGGCGAGTTCCTCGCCGAACCCGACAAGAGCCACGGAGTCGATGTGGCGGCATACAAGGCGGGCATGGCGTTTCTCGATCCGATCACGCTGCAGACCAGATTCGAGGTTCTGGTCCCCGGCAATTGCGACATCAACGATGCCAGCAAGGACGGGCGATGGGCGTTTTCGACCGACTACGACACCGAGAAGGGCCTGAGCGTCGAGGACATGATCCGCAACGACGAGGACGCGATCGCCGCCATCGACATCCCAGCCGCCGAAGAGGCGATTAGCAAGGGCGAATTCACATCGATGGGCGGTACGAAGGTGATCGATCCGACCAGGACGACCAAAAAAGTTCTTTACATGATTCCGGTGCCCAAGAATCCGCACGGATGCGATGTCAGCCCGGACGGCAAATACGTGGCCGCATCAGGCAAGCTCTCGCCGACCGTCACGCTGATCGACATCAGCAAGATCGACAAGGTCAAAAACCTTCGCGATGCGATCGCGGCGCAACCCGAAGTCGGGATGGGACCGCTCCACACCACCTGGGACGGGCGCGGCAACGCCTACACTTCGCTGTTCATCGACTCTCAGATCGTCAAATGGAACGTGGCCAGGGCGGTCGCCGGCGATCCCAATTACGTAATCGACCGGATGGACGTGCACTACAATCCCGGCCATACCTACGCGGCGCTGGGCCGCACGCGGCATCCCTCGGGCGACTATCTGCTCGCGCTGAACAAGCTCTCGAAAGACATGTTCATCCCGGTCGGTCCGAGCATGCCGGAGAGCCAGGAGCTGATCGACATTTCCGGCGACAAGATGCGGATGCTGCTGGATTTTCCGGCTGAGCCCGAGCCGCACGACGCCGCCTTTATCAGGGTGTCGGACCTCGCGCCCAAAGTCGCGCAGGTCGAGCAGCCGGGGCCGGATGCGATTGCGGAGGGCAAGAGCCGCATCGAGCAGGTCGGCCCGCACGAATATCACGTTTACATGACGGTGATCCGCTCGAAATTCGGGCTGGACGCTTTCACGGTTCATCAGGGCGACAAGGTCACGATTACGCTCAGCAACATCGAAACCGTGAAGGACATGACCCACGGTTTCGCGCTGGAAGATTACGGGATCAACCTCGCGATCGATCCGGGCCAGACCCGCGAAGTCACCTTTATCGCCGACAAACCCGGCACTCACTGGTACTACTGCACCTGGTTCTGCTCCGCGCTGCATCTTGAGATGCGCGGGCGGATGCTGGTGGAGACGGCGGGCCAGCAGGAGGCGCACAGATGAACGCGCCCTCGCAGGCGTCCTGCGCAGGAACGGTAAAGCTGCTGCTGATTGCGGCCGCGGCTTTGCTGCTGGCGTGCAATTTCCTTCCGGTATGGTCGACGGCAATGGAATCGCCGCAATACCACGGCGAGGACACGATTGTCGTGAAAGTGTACCCGGGCCGGGTGGAAGGAAATCTCCGCGAGGTGGAAACCCTCAATCAGTACATCGGGGTCAAGCTTCCGCTTGATGCGCCCGAGCTCAAGGGAATGACGTATGCGATGGCGGCATTTCTGGTGCTCGTCATCGGCGCGGTGTTTCTTCCGCCCGCGATTCAAAAGCACGCGCTGGTTGGAATCTTCGCGCTGATGACAATCAGTGGAGCGGCGGGGCTCGGCCTGCTTCAGTATCGGCTCTACGAACTGGGACACGTGCGCACGCGCGCCATCATCGGGGGAGTGGCGAATTTCACGCCGCCGGTCGTGGGATCGATGCATCTGGCCAACTTCCACGTGTACACGCGGCTGATGAGCGGCGGATGGGCCTTCGCCGCCGTGGTTCTGCTTACCGGCATCGCCGTCTACCTGACACATCACGATGCCCCGCCGATGCCATCGGTTCCCGGCCGGCACCACGCCGCGTCATGCCAATGATTTCATCAAAGCAACTGGCGACCGCTCCCGCCGCGCTCATCGCCGATCGAAGCGCCCCGCGAATTCGCGCGGGGCGCGGGATCGCGGTGCTGCTTGCGGGCCTGATGATGCTCCTGGCTCTCTTCGCGGCGGGATTGGTGATGGTTCCGCGCTACCGCGCGGCACATCCGCCGACGGCGCTTCAGCAGAGCGATGCGGACCAGGTTCGGGTCGAAGACGTCTATATCGATTTGACGCTGGTGACTCCGCGGTTCCTGCGCACGCACCATCTGGAGCATTACGTCGATCATGACCTCAAGTCCGTCCTGCCGATCCTGGTCGGCATCAATACTCATCGCGGCGACATCTCGCACATGCATCATCTGCACGGCAGCTTCATCCTGATCGGCCCCGACGGGATGCGATATCCGTCGCTGGCCGCTCCCATCGTCCTGTCCGAGCATCACGATGCCTACATGATCCTGTTCCCGTCGCGCGACGATCGCGGCGATCTGTTCCTGGCGCAACGGAGCGGCAAGCTCATCGTCGAGGCGAAGGATGTAGGCGGCCGTCCGCTGCGGCATTTCGAATGGAAGCTGCCGATAGACGACGGAGCGATGGCTTCGCTGCGGCCGGGAGGGTTCGTTTCGACGCTGGCTTTGGCGGTGGCGCTGATCAGCGCGTTGATCGTGGTTCTGTCTCCGTGCGCGCTCGAGTTGACGCTTTACTATTCGGCGATCATCTCGTGCACGGTCGTCGAGGGAGAACGCGCGGCGGTATTCAGCGGAAGCGACGAAGCGGCCCGCGCCGGCCGACGCCGCCTGTTCATCAACCTTGCCAGCTTCGTCGCCGGCTTCACCCTGCTCTATGCCGCATCGGGCGCGACCGTCGGCCTGATCGGGCAGGGCGTGAGAATGCCGTTGGGCAACTATGGCAGCGCAATCCAGGTGGCGGGAGGATTGCTGATCCTGTTCTTCGCGATGCGGGTGCTGGGCGTGGACGAGTACCTGCGCACCCGCGGCTGGCTGAAGAACGAATCGGTTGCGACGCCCGGCCGCGGATGGAGATCGATCGCCGCCTATCCGCGCATCCTGCTCGCCCGCCTGCGCATCGCGGGAATGGATCGCACCGCGAGACGCGGCGTGATGCACGCAAGCGATTCGTTCATCGTGGGCCTGGGGCTCTCGACTTCGTGCCTGACCTGCATGGGCGGAGCGGTGCTGTATCCGCTGCTGGTCTATGCGGGAGTCACGTCGTGGTATTCGGGGCTCATCACGCTGGGCCTCTACTCGCTCTGCATCGCGATACCGATGGTTCTGATCGCGCTTGGCTTCTTCCAGATCAGGATGTCGCTGGCGGCGAAGACGGGCTTCAATCACGCGTTGCGCCGGCTGAGCGGGGCGATGCTGGCCGCGATCGCAATTCTTATCATCTCGGGCCATGAGCGAATCATGACCGACGTAACCTTTGCATTGCTCGGGACGGTCGCCCGTTGGTTCGGCTAATCGCATTGATCGGCGCTCTTATCGCGATTGCCGGCGCGGCGGGATCCGCGGCCGCCGATTCCCGCATCGTCAGTCCAGCCGATTTCGCAGCCGCCCTTTCCGCAGCCAAATTCGGCGACGCCCTCGTGCTCGAACCGGGCATCTATCGTGGTCCCTTCACGATAACGACGCCGTCGCTCCAGATTTCAGGCGATCCGCGCGCGATCGTGGATGGAGGCGGAAGGGGAACCGCGCTCACCATTTCCGCCAACGACGTTACGGTTTCCGGCATCACGGTTCGCGGCTCGGGACGCAACCTGGCCGACAACGATGCGACAATTCTGATTGTCGAGGCGCACGGAGTGCGAATTCGTGGATGTCGCGTCGAATCGTCCGGCTTTGGAATTTACGTGCGCGGGGGCGGCGATCTCGAGATCGCGGACAACGTGGTCCGCGGCGACGCGGCTCTCAACCGCTCCAGGCGCGGCAACGCGATTCATCTGTGGCATAGCGAAAATGTGCGCGTGATCCGCAATGACATCGCCGATTCGCGCGACGGCCTCTACCTGTCCTTCGCCCATCACAATCTTGTCGAGGACAACCACGCGACCCGGGTCCGCTACGGAGTACACTCGATGTACTCCGACGGCAACACGCTGAGGCGCAACCGGCTGGAGGGATGCCTGGGAGGCGCGGCCTTCATGTTTGCCAAGCGCGACCTGATGGAGCGAAACGAGGTGGCGCACAACCGCCGCTTCGGGGTCCTGCTGCTCTCGATCGACAATTCGCGGCTCGCTGACAACACTATCGCGCACAACGATCGCGGCTTCGTGATCGAAAATTCCAATTCCGATCAGTTCGAAGGAAATCGCATTGCCGAAAACGGAATCGGCGCGTTTGTGACCGCGGGTTCGGAGGACAATCTGTTCGCATCCAACCGCTTCGACGGCAACCTCGTGCAGGCGTACGTGGTTCGCGCCGGGTTCAACCGATGGGCGCGGAACGGGCACGGGAACTACTGGAGCGACTACGTGGGCGCCGACCTGGACGGCAACGGAATCGGCGAGACGCCTTACCGGCTGCAGGATGCGACCGCGGCGCTGCTCGCGACGCGACCCGAGGCGCGATGGTTCATGATGAGTCCGGCGCTCGCGATGCTGGAATGGTTTCAACAGCGGATCATCGGCTCGGGCGATACCTACATCGATCCGGCGCCGCTGGTGGAGCAGGCGCGGAGGTAGGCGTGATGCGCGATCTGGTCTTCGATCGAATATCGGTGGTCTATGGAAGGACCGCCGCGCTCACGGATCTCAGCCTGCGATGCCCCGCCGGCCGCGTGACCTGCATGGTCGGACCCAACGGCGCTGGAAAATCTACCGCCCTGGCCGTCGCCGCCGGCATCACAACGGCCGGCTGCGGGCGAATTCTCATGGGATCGCGCGAAGTGAAATGGAACGAGCCAGTCTCGTGCCGCAGCTATCTTCCCCAGGATGCGAAGTTCCCGAAGATGCTGAAGGTGAATGAAGTCGTGGCGTTTGCCGCCGCGATAACCCGCACTTCCGAAACCGAATTGGACGACGCATTGAACGTCACCGGAGTGCGCGAAGTCTTCGATCGCCCGATCGGCGAACTGTCGGGCGGATGGGAACGGCGAGTGGGGCTCGCGTGGGCGCTTCTGCAGCCCGCCGAGGTCTTGATCCTCGACGAACCGCTGGCGGGATTGGATCCGGAGACGCTCGATCGAGTGATCGATTGTCTTTCGCACCGCGCCGCCCGAGGACATACGATCCTGATGGCCACGCATGACTTCGAGGCGGTCGAAAGGCTGCGGCCCTCGGTCGCGGTGCTCGATCGGGGAATTTTGATCGCGCGCTTCGAAAACGAACCAGCGCCGCTGCGCGAGCGCTATCGCGTGGCCCTGCTGGCGGCTTCGCTGAACGCCGATGTTTCAGCAGAGTGACAACGAGCCCGGATCGGGCGGCGCATCCGGCAGCATAGGGCCGGGCGGCGCGGCTTCCGTATCGAAGGCGATCCAGCTCATCGCGCGGCGCGAGGTTCTGTTGATGGTTCGCGGGCGCGTGTGGCGCAGAATTCTCGCGCTGATGGCGACGGTTGCGTTTCTGCCTCCGCTGCTCCTGTCGTTGCGATCGGGATCTCTCGGTCTGGCCGGATTTCGCGCGAGCGTGGCCCTGGCTCTGGCCTTCAGCGAGGTCGCGTTGCCGCTGATCGGATTGCTGGTTGGAGCCGATGCGCTTGCGGGGGAGAGCGAAGACGCGACGCTGATTCCGCTTGCGGCCCTGCCCGTGTCGCGCGCCGCGATATTTTTCGGAAAGCTGGCAGGCCGCGCGATCGTGGTGGCCGCAGCCTATGCCGCCGTATTCGGAATTGCCGCCGCCGCAATCCTCGCGCTTCAGGGGAGCGCGGGATGGAGGGACTATGCCGCGGTTGGCGCGGCCGGTCTCGCGCTGACCCTCGTGTGCGTCGGAATTGGAATCGCCCTCGGGAGGACCGGCCGCGGGCGCACGCGCGTATTCGCCGCCGCGCTGGTCGCCTGGGTCGTGATGGTCTTCGGCCTCGATGCGATAATCCTCGCCGCGCTGGTCGCGTTCGCGCCGCGGCCCCCGGAAGATGCGGGTTCACACGGGTACGGCGAGATGGCGGCGCAGATGGAAATGATGAAGCTGCACGAGCTCGACTACGATGCGAGCGCGGCGGGCGCCGCGAACGCGCCATCGCCGCAAAACCCCGCGCGATGGCTGATGGTTCTGGATCCGGTGGATCTCTTCCGCTTCACGGTGATTTCGACCTCGCCCACACTCGAGGCGCAATCGAAGTCCTGGATCGGCGACTGCAGTCCGGGGGCATTGCCGATGGGACTGGCGTGGACTGGATGGCTGGTAATGCCGCTGGGACTTGCGATGCGGAGATTGCGCAACGCCGACCTGCATTGATCGGCAAGCGGCGCGCTCAGGTACGCATCAGACGATCGCGGCCGAGAAGCGCGAGCACCACTCCGGGCACGGCGAGCAGCAGACATACCGCCGTCTGCCCGCTGTCGCCCGAGGGACTTGCCACGGCGAGGATGAACCCAACCGCCGCCATCAGCGCGAAGAACACGATCAACGCCCCGGCCGAGAGCTTCGGCGTCACAAACGCCATCACTACGCCGATCAGCGTCAGCAATCCCAGCAGCAGGTTAGTTGTTTGGTCGTCCATGGTTTTATCCTCGCCGGTTCAAAAGTCTTTGAGGAAAATCGCGTAATTGCGATCCAGATGGCGAACGAATTCCAGCGTATCCGCCCGCAGCACTTCGCGCCGCGGCGCCTCGCCGTTGAGCGCGCCGCGAAGCTCGTCGATGATCTGGCTGGTGGTGAGCTTGCCGCTGCACAGCGCATAGATCTTCGACCCGAGTCCGTTGAGCGTGAGCAGCGTGGGTCCCTTGGTCACGGTTACGCGCCCCGAGTCCATCGCGATCGGCGCGTACAAGCGGGTCGGAAATCTCCCGAGAATTTCGTCGTCCGAAAGATCGTCGGCGCGTTCGAATCTGCCCTCGCCGAGCAGGCGCAGGTACTCGATTAGCCGCGGATAGTATCCGAAGCGCTCCCAATACGCGGTCGCGATGCTGAAGGAGTTGTACAGCCGCGCGTGCGCTTCGATTACCCTCCACGGCAGAAGCGGGATCAGCTTGCGCATCTCGTGGTCGAACTGATCGACGAAGCGGTAGCGGAAGTTGTTGATCTGCTCCTGCGTCAGAGTCTCGGTCTCAGCCGTGCAATAGTTGAAATTCGAGCTGGTGAGCAGATCGGGATCGAGCAGGCGCACTCCGTAGTCGGCCGGGCGCATGCGGATGTCGGTTCCGGGCAGAGGGGTCAGGAACGACGCGTTGCACTCGAACGATCCCGGGGCGACATCGACCAGCAGATGGCGGGCGAATTCGAGCGTCCGTTCCATCGTCTGCATCGTCTCGCGCGGGCCGCCGACGATAAAGCCGCAATAGATCGACGGAACGCCGGCGTCGTGAAACTGCTTTACGACCTTCTCCACCACCGCGGGCTTCACGTTGAGCCGCTTGTAGGCGCGCAGCACGTCTTCATCCGCCGACTCCACGCCAATCTGGATTCGGCCGACCCCAGCCTGCGCCATCGCCTCGACCAGCTCCGGATGCCGGTTGACCACATCGACGCGCACCTCGCAAAACCACATCAGATCGCGCCTGGGGCGCAGGCGCTCGCGGATGAGCCGGCACACCTTCATCGTGTGATCGGGGTCGGAAGTGAAGGTGTCGTCGTTGAAGGAGATGAACGCGCGGCCGCGCGCCGCAAGAAGCTGCTCCATCTCCGCGACGATGTTTTCCGGCGAACGATGCCGATAGCGGTTGCCCATCCTGCCCTCGAAGCAGAAGGTGCATTTGAAGGGACATCCCCGCCCGGTGATCATCGTCACGGTGTACGCGGACGGGTCGGGCAGAAAGCGGCGGTCCGGAAACGCGAGCGCATCCAGGTCCGCGATCGGATCGCGCGCCGCCGTATGGACCAATCCTTCGCGGGTCCGGTAGCAGATGCCTGCGATGCCGCCGAGGTCTCCGCGCCCGCGCAGGAGCGAGTCCGCCACTTCACAAGCGGTGTATTCGCCTTCGCCGATCACGAGAACGTCGGCCGGGCATCGCGCCATGATTTCATCGGGATGGCCCTGCGCGGCGGGGCCTCCGAGCACGATTTTCAGGTCGTCCCCGAACTCGCTCCGCAGAAGCGCGCTCAGGTGGGCCACCGAGAACAGGTTGTCGGTGTCGACCGAGAATCCGATGAGCCGCGGCGCCGTCTCGCGAATTTTTTCCATCACCTGATGCAGGCGCGTGCCGCGCCGCGCGCAGTCCAGGTAACCGACCGCGTAGCCGTGATCGCGCAGGCTCGTCATCACGTACAGCATCCCGAGATGCGGCACGTTTTCGGCGTAGTACGATTCGTAGGGCGGAAGGTTTACGAAAAGGATCTCGGTCGCCATCGGCTCTGCTCCGCGGCATCCCGCCGTTTCGCCGCCGCCGGCCAGAAGATGAGGCGGAGGCTCGCGATCAGTGGCTTCGCGCCGGCGGCATCAGGGTGACGACCACCGGACCGCCGAGGGAGACCTCGCTTTTGGGCGCCCTTTTCCTTGAGTAGGTCACGGCCTCGACTCCGACCACGATCCACGTACCGGCCGCCACTGCGATGACCACCGGCAGAATCATTTCCGGCGATGGCTGATCCTGGCAGTCGGGCTCACTCGAGACGATCAGCGGCTTCTCGTAAGCTCGTGATTCGCTCATGTGATTCCTCCTCGAAATTCCCGCGAGCCTACACATTGTTCCAAATAAAGACAAGCGGCTACAGACCGATTTGGAACGGGTCTAACCACGCCATCGCCCGAGTTTTCCGGACCCGGCGCCGGCGCAAGCTCTGTCAGGTAATCGCGCAGAGAACCGGGCGAGGCCCGCGGCGCAGTCCGGTCACAACCATCGGAAACATCGGGCAAGCACAATACGCCCACGTGACTCCTCTCACGGAGCAGCGGGTTTACACATTGTTTGAAATGGAGACAAGCGGTTTACAAAAATTTAAAGTTTGCAGTTTTGCTGTTTTATGTCTATAAGAGCGTTGTTTGTTCAGAAAAAGGCTACGCGATCCGACTGGCCCTGAATGAACAAGGAGGCACCTCATGCCTCAATCTGCTACGGTTACGCTTCTATTTACCGACCTGGTCAACTCGACCGAGCATCTTCAAAGGTCCGGCGACGAAGCGGGAGACCAGTTCTTTCGCGTCCACCATCGCTTGACCACCGAAGCAATCGAGGCGGGAGGAGGAGAGGAGCTTCAGTGGCTTGGCGATGGTGTACTGGCGGCATTTCCATCGGCCGCTGACGCGGTGCGTTGCGCGATTCAGGTGCAGCATACTGCCCGCCGTCCGATCAACGGCGCGAAGTTCGACATTCGAATCGGAATTCATCTGGGCGAAGTACTCCGGCGCGATGGAGGATATTTTGGAACCCCGGTGGTAACCGCACGCCGCCTCTGCGACCGCGCCGACAGCGGACAAATCCTGTGCAGCCGAATGGTCGCGGATCTTCTATCCTCAAGACAATCCTTCGGCTTTCGTGATTTGGGCGATCAGCGGCTCAAGGGCCTCGCATCTCCAATCGGTGTGTGCGAGGTGATTTACGAACGCGATGATCCCGTCGCAATGGTCAACCGAACTCCTTTCGTAGGGCGAGTCGCGCAACTAAAGCGGCTGGCGGCGAAGTTTGATGAAGCTTGCCATGGTCGCGGCGGCATCGTGATGCTGCGGGGCGAACCCGGTATCGGAAAGACCCGCACTTTGGAGGAGTTCGCCGATCACGCCCGCCAACGCGGCGCGACGATCATGCGCGGCGCCTGCTACGACGGAGAATGGCAGCAACCCTTCGGGCCGTTCGCCGAAATGCTCGCGGAATACGCCCGATCTCTACCCGTCTCCGAGCTGGCGGCGGTACTGGGCAAGCGCGCGGCCATTCTGGCGCGCATCGCGCCCGCGCTGCGCGAAATGCTGCCCGAGGTTGGCGAACTTCCCGTCCTCGAAAAAGATGAAGAGCGCTTCCGGCTGTTCGATGCCGTCGCGCAGTTTCTAATCACGGCGTCTCACACCGCTACGCTGGTAGTGATCCTTGATGACCTCCACTGGGCGGACCGCGGAACGGTCGCGATGCTGAGCCATGTCGCGCATTTGATCGCGCCCAATCCGATACTTCTGGTCGGGGCCTACCGCGATGCTGAGGTTGGCCGTGCTCATCCGCTTTCCGCGGCGATCGCCGGAATCGGTCGGCTGCGAAATGCCGAAACCCTGGCGCTCAAAGGCATCCATCCCGCGGAACTCGCCACTCTTCTCGAGATGATCGGCGATCAGAAGGTTCCCGAACAACTGGTGACAGCGCTGGGCGAGGCAACGCAGGGTAATCCGCTTTTCATCCGAGAGGTCCTCCTTCATCTGATCGAAGAGGGAAAGATCCTGCGGGATGGACAGGGGTGGACATCGAAGCTTTCCATCGAGGAACTCGGGCTTCCCGAAAGCGTTCGGCAGGTAATCGCGCGGCGCCTTGCCCGGTTGTCGGACGAGGCGAATCGCCTGCTCTCGGTTGCGTCCGCGTTCAACGGCAGCTTTGCCTTCGAGATTGCCGCGGCTGCCGCCAACCTTGACGAGCAGACCGCGCTCTCCGCGCTGGATGAGGCTTTGGATGCGCAGATAGTGCGGCCTGGTGCGAGCAGCGAGAGCTTCGATTTCACGCATGCGCTCATTCGCCACAATCTCTACAGGGAGCTGAATCCCGCGCGGCGAACCCGCCTGCACCGAAAGATCGCGGAAGAGATGGAACGCTCGTGGGGCGAACGTGTCGCCAATCACGCGGCGGAAGTCGCCTTTCACTACTGGCGAGGAGCCGCGGTGGGCGGCGCCGAACGCGGCCTTGAGTACGCCATCGCGGCCGCGAACAACGCGGAAGCCGCGTATGCGTACGACGACGTCGCCGCATTCCTGAAAATCGCGCTGGAGTTGATTCCCGCTGCCGACCCCAGACGCGCTGAACTCCTGAAGCGTCTCGGGCTGGCGGTGACCTGGCTGCCGGAGGGAGACGATGCGGCCCGAATCACGCTCGAAGCCGCGGAGTTGATTGCCGCCTCCGACGGCAATGAGCGGGCAGCCGAATACCTCGAAGGTGCCGGCCGCGAAATGATCAAAGCGGGCCGGACGCAAGCCGCGTGGGATCTGGCCAGTGTAGGGCTTAAATACATAGGAGAGCGGCGCGATATCGTCTGGGCCAGCCTCGACGAAATCGACGGCTATCGATCTGAATCGCAAGACCCGGACAACCCGGGAATTATTGTCGACTCCCCTCGACGCCGCGAGCGGCGGCTCGTGCTCAGGCAGAGTGCTCCCGCCGAGCTTCGGGCTCGGCGGATGGACGAATATCCATACGAGAACCGCGACGAAATCGTGAGCGACCCCAACCCGGACGAGATCTCGCTGTTGCTGCTGGGAGGCGAATGCAAGCGCAGCGTGAGTATCTGGCAGCAGCGGGCCGCCGAGGCGGAACGCAGCGGCAGGCTCGCCATGGCCATGGACAGTTGGGCGCATCTCGCCAGAGCTCACAACACGCTAGGGCATGCGGCCGAAGCGCGGGCCGCTTACGATCGCGCTTTGGGCCTCTCCGCGCGCTTCAACCGCCCGTCTTTTCCGCTGCTGAATCTCATGTCGTTGCGGTCCGACTTTTTTATCGCCGCCGGCGAAGCATGGGACCAGATACCTACGGTTTCCGGCTTCGACGAGGCTTTGGCCGACCCTCCGATGGAATTCAAATTCGCGACAGTGGCGGCCTGCGCACAAATGTCCATGGTGATGGCGTTCGACAACCGCGCCGAAGCTGCGATGCAACTGCTCGCCTTGCTTCCCAATGCTCTGCGGCGGGCCGCGCCCTGGAACGCCGGGTTCAACGTCGCGGTCTGCGATGGAACAGCGGCGTTGTGGGCCCTCAACTCGCCGGAGCATGCTCAATCGATCGAACAGGCGATCCGGGCCAGTCTTCTGCCGGCGGATTTCCGCTTTCCGATGCGGGATGCGCGATTGGCGATCGCCTGCCTGTGCGCGCTCCAGGGACGCATCGAAGAGGCGTGCGAATGGTTCGCCAAATCTCGCGAGATTCTGGACGAGGCCGGGTGGCGTCCGCTGCGCGCGATAGTCGATTACGACGAGGGCCTGATGCACCTGCGCCGCGGCGACAGTGGCGCGGCTCAGCCGCTGCTCGATCGAGCAGTCGATCAGTTCAGCAAGCTGGAGATGCCGGGCTGGTTCAAACGCGCGCAGGCAGCGTTGCGGGCAAGCTGATGCTCCCAGCCGCGACTCGCCTCTGAATTGGGAATGATTCGAAACGCATCTGGCGGCACAGGGCGGATGGAGGATATGACGCAGGCAGCCAGATGCTTCGCTCCGCTGAACCGCCGCGCTCGCGATTTATCTCCCGCGACCCGGCAGGCCAGGGCATGAAAGACATCCAGGCAACCCAGGACGTTCTCCTTTATTTTGTCTTGCCGCTATGGCTTTGCGCGGGAGCGGCAGACTGGACCTGCCATCGCCGGTCGCGGATCGAAGAGACCAGCGGCACCACCGAGTCGGCTATTCACCTGCTGATGTTCGCGGAGGCGGGCTCGGCCTTGCTGCCCGGGCTCTTTCTCCAGATCAACTCGCTGATAATCGCTTGGATGATCCTGATGTACGCCGTTCACCAGGCCACCGCCATGTGGGATGTGCGCTATGCGGTGGCGCATCGATGGCTGGCGCCCATCGAACAGAACATCCACAGCTTCCTCGACATGATTCCGCTCATGGCGGTAAGCTTCGTGGTCATCCTGCACTGGCCGGATTTTCTCGCGCTGCTCGGGCTCGGATCGAGTCCGCCGGAGTTTTCCCTGAGATGGAAACTCGGTCCGGTTCCGACCTGGGAATACAAAATTGTCTTCATCTCCGCGGCGGTCGCGCTCACCACGATTCCATACCTGGAAGAGCTGATCCGATGCATCCGTTTCGAACGTTCGCCAATGGCGCTCCGTGTTCCACAGTCCCGCGGCGCCCGGTCGACGACACAGGGCAAGGGCCACGATGACGCGCAACGATCATGAATTTACCGTTCTCACCCAGAACGCCTACTTTGGCGCCAATCTCGAATCGGTCCTCGCGGCGAAGACTCCGCTCGCTCTGATCGAAGCAGTCGCCCAGGCATGGGCGCGAGTCCAGGCTACCAGCATTCCGGAACGCGCCGCGAAAATAGCGGAAGTCATCGCGGCGGCGCGACCAGACCTGGTTGGATTGCAGGAAGTGGTTCAGTGGTTTCACGGCCCGCTCGAACAGATGAGTCTGGAGTACGACTTTCTTGAGCTGATCCTGGCCGCTCTGCGCGCGAACGGCGTTATCTACACCGCGGTAGCGGTCCATAATGACCTCGATCAGCTCGCCCCGCTGACAGCGGATGGGACCATGATTCGGCTGGTTGATCGTCATGCCGTTTTGCTGAGAATCAAGCCGGCTTCCTCCCTGCAGCCCTTCCGGGTGCAAACTGGTTCATTCTCAACTTTGTTTCCGGTAGCCGGACTCGGACTTGCCGGCGTGCCGCGAAGCTGGATCGCGGCGGATGTGCACCTGGACGGGCGCGTATTCCGCTTCATCGAGAGTCACATCGAATCTTACGATGCCGGCGTGCAGTTGGCTCAAGCCAGGGAATTGATTGCGGGCCCCGGCAATGTCGGCTGTCCCGCCATCATGGCGGGGGACTTCAACAGCAACGGCAATCAGGATCCGGCCGTGCTCGATTGCACTCCCACCTATCCAACTCTTGTCGGCGCGGGCTTTGAGGATGTGTGGCCGGCTGTAAATCCGGGCGATCCGGGGAATACCGGCGTGCAGGCCGCGGACTTGCGCAATCCCGAATCAATCCTCGATCGCCGCATCGACCTGATCCTTGCGCGCGGAGGAGTGACACCCTTATCCGCGGAACTGGTCGGCGTATCGCCCGCCGCGCGTACGGCGTCCGGCCTGTGGCCGTCCGATCATGCCGGAGTTCTCGCCACGCTCAGCATCCGTTAGGGCCGCAGGTTTTCTTGCGACGAGGCAGGATTGATGATGTCACTCGCTCCGAGCCGTCGGACCCCATTTCAGAATCTTCAGGTCGGCCACAAACATCGCGTAGAACGATTTGACCAGCACCAGTTCGATCAGAGTGGCGAGTGCCAGGCCGCCGATCTGCGCAAAGCACAGCGGACGCCATAGCGGACCTCCGTGCAGCGCCAGCGGAAATAAAGCGAGCAGCGTCGCCCCCACCGTAACCATTATCGGCCGCAATCGCTCGATTCCCGCATCGAGCAACCCCTGGATCAACTCCTCACCCATTTCCTGCCGCTCCTCGATGAACTCGAAGAGGACGATTACGTGGCTGACAATCACCCCGATAAGGCTCGCGATTCCGAGAAATGCCATAAACCCGAACGGCGTTGCGGTGATCCAGAGCGCGGCGAGCGCGCCCACGGCTCCGTAGGGAACGGCGGTGAACACCAGCCATGGCTTGATCAGGTTGTTGAACTGAAGCACCAGCGCGATGAAGATGCCGGTTGCGGAAATCGCCAGCACCATCGCCAGCTCTCCGAATCCCGCATCCTGTTTCGCCTGTTCACCGCCAACCACGATTTGGTAACCGGGAGGCAGTGATGCCCGCAACGCTTCGATTTTCGGCATCGCGACCGACATTATTTCCGAAGGCAGGATTCCCGGCGCCGGAAACGCGATCACCGTCATCGCATGAAAGTGGTCGCGGCGGACGATCCGTTCCTGATCCATGTTGAGGACCATTCGTGTCAAAGCACTGATCGGAATCCGCAACGTGCTGTTCAGCGGATAAACGTACAGGTCCTGGACGTCGCCCAAGCGCGCGCGCTCCTCCTGCCGAAGCCGCGCGACGATCGGGATGCGCAAATCGCCTTCCACCAGCGCCCCGACCTGCCATCCGCTAAGTCCCGCGGCGGCGGACCGCGCGATGTCGGCGTTGCTCACTCCCGCCAGGTTCGCGCGATCCGATTGAATCGGCAGGTCGAGGCTCGGGCTTTCCTCCATCCAGTCGGTGCGGACCCGGACCGCTCCTGGAATGGAGTTGAAGATGCGCGCGATCTTTTCCGAGACGCCGCGGAGCGTGGCAAACTCCGCCTTCTCTTGCGCCGGATTCAGATCGCCTTGCCCGAAGATGTGCACCTCGAGGGGATACTGCACCGGATTCGTCTGCAGCTGGCGGACATCGAGCCACGCGCCCGGCACCGAGTCCGACAATGCCGTCTGAAGCGGGCCCACCAGCCTGGGCATATCGTCCTTGTTGCGGATCTCGATGACGAGCTGCGCGTAGTTGCTCTGCGGCGATTCCGATCCCACCGAGAACCAGAAGCGCGGACCCCCGCCGCCTTCGAAGGTAGTGATCGATCGGAGGATGGGCCGCGGCTTGCCGTGGCGATCCGGATGCTGGCGTCCGTATTCCGCGGCCGTCTGCCTAATTACCGTTTCGGCGTCGCGCGCTATCGCGTTCGTGTCGGAAATCGCCGCGCCATTCGGCAGCCACACATCGACATAGGCGAGGTACTGCACATCTTCCGGAAAGAATGCGCTCCGCAGATGCCGGCCGATCAAGCCGCCCGCCGCCAGGAACGCCAGCGAGCCGGCCACGAATGCCTTGCGATGCTCGAGCGCGTAATGACCGAGCCTGTAATAGAGCCCCGTGGCCCCATGCGCTCGGCGATACTCGATCGGCGGCAGCGGCTTGCCGGGACGCATCAGGTAATAGCCCAGTTGCGGCACGAACGTCATCGATACGATACGCGACGAGACCAGCGCGCATGTCATCACGACCGGCAGGCTGTACAGGAACTTGCCCGTCCCTCCGCTCAGCAGAAGAAACGGCAGATACGCGACGATATTGGTGATGGTCGCGAACAGAATGGCGCGCGCCAGCTTGGTCGGCCCAAGCCACGCCGCCACCGTCGCCGTTCGGCCCATGCCCAACTCATGCTTGATCGCATCGCCCGCGACCACCGGATCGTCGACCAGCAGTCCGAGGGCGATGATCAGCGTCGCGATCGATACCTGCTGCAGATCGATCCCGAGCAGGTGCATCATGCCGAAGGTCATCGCCAGAGTGATCGGAATCGAGAGCGCTATCAGCAGGGCCGATCGCCATTCCCAGAAACCAACCCACGCGACAAGGACGACCAGCACGATCGCCTCGTAGAGCGCATCGATAAACAGATCGAGGTTCTCCCGGACCTGGCGGGGCTGATCGGAGGTGCGCGCGATCACCAGGTCTTCCGGCAGCCGGTTCTTGAGCTGTTCCAGCGCGGTATCGACCGAGGCGCCGAACGCGCTTATCTGCTGTCCCGATCGCATGAAGACCGCAAGCGTGATGGCGCGGCTTCGAGTCCACTGTCCGGCCGCGTCGCTGCGGGAATAGAAGTTCAGCAGGCGCGGCGGATTCTCGTAGCCGCGCAGCACCTCCGCCAGGTCGCGCAGGTACAGCGGCACGCCCGATCGCGATGCGTCGATCATCACATCGCCGATCTCCTGCTCGCTGCCGAATTCGCCGCCCGGATGTACCGTGACGTCGGTCCCGCCGGCATCGATGGTGCCGCCGGATCGCACGATGTTCCGTTCCGACAGAATCTGCGCCAGCTTGGACGGTGTTTCTCCATACGAGGCGAGCCGCCGCTGCGAATAGGCAAGCTGCACCCATTCCGGCAGCACGCCGGTGCGCGACACCTTTTCCACGTTGGGCAGCGTTTCGAGCGCGCGCTGCATCAGGTCCGTGTATCGCTCGAGCTGATGGTAGCTGTATTTGTCGCCCGCGGATGCTTTCAGAACGAATTCGGTTTCCCGCGGGTTCACAATGACCACCGGCGCCCACGCATCGGGATGCACGGCCGGGAAGACCGACGTTCCGACGTGGTCGGCGATAAACCTGTCGACGACCTTACGAAGATCCACTCCCGGCGCGGGAACTGCGTCGACACCCGCGAACCCGTTGCCATCGATCGGCCGCACGTCGCGTGCAAGGCCGCGCGCGCCGAGAAAATGTATCAGCGCATCGCGCACGCGTATCACGTTGTCGGTGCCGATTGCCTGCGGGTAAAGCGTGACCAGCGAGACTCGCCCCGATTTCGCTTCCGGCGCGGCGGCGCCGCGCGACTGTTCGATCGCCGCGCGAATCGCGCGGGCGCGCAATGCCAGCTCAACCTCTCCGACCTTGGGGCTGGCTACCGTGAGCATCAGGGTCGCGGTGTCGCCAAAATCACTTTGAAACTGAATCGGGCCCGCGCCATCCGGCAAATCCCGGATGCTGTTGAGTTTCAGGTTGAGGTCGTTGAACTGCTTTTGCGGGTCCTTAACTTCCTCGCCCAGTTGGATATAGACAATCGCAAGGCCGTCCAGCGTCACCGATCTGATTCCATAGTCGGTGCTCGCCCCGGCGGGATGGATCTCCGAGTTCTCGGCGATCTTCGCTTCCATCCTGCGCGTAACCAGTTCTTCGACTTTTTCAGCGCTGACTCCCGGCCACGGGCAGATCGCGGCCGCGGTGCGAACCGGCACGTCGGGATCCTTGCGCTTCGGCATCGCGGAAAAGGCGTAGAGCCCCCACAGCATGACGCCCGCGAGCAGAACCCACGATACCGGCCGGTTCTCGACAAAGAAGCGCGCGGCATTGTGCGTGCCGCGGATTAGATCATCGTCGCTGCGATGCCGCATCAGGGTATCACTTTGACTTCGTCGCCTTCGCTCACCATCGTGGCGCCGCGCAGAATCACCCGGTCTCCGACCTTTACTCCGGAGGAGACGAGGATGTCGTTGCCGACGATGTCGCCAAGCTCGACGCGGCGCAGGTGGGCGATGCTCCTGCCGTTGCTGTCTTCCACCACGTAAACCGCAAAGTCCTGTTGATCGTGCGGGGGCCGCACGATCGCGTTGATCGGCAGGGCCGCCGCGATTGCCGGAGCCCGGCCCGCCGTGTTCAGCTGCAGCGATGCGATCATGCCGGAACGGATGATCCCGGAATGATTCGGCACCGTGATTTCAACATCGTAGATTCGGGTCGTCGGATCGGCGTTGGGCGCGATTTTTGACAGCGTGCCTTCGAGAACCGTTCCGGGAAGAGCTTCACAGCTCAGCGATTGCGGCTGCCCCTGCTTCAGTTTCGAGACTTCGAGGTCCGATACGCCGAACACCGCCTTCATGTTTCTGATATCCGCGACCTCGAACGCGACCGTGTCCGGAGCAACCAGCGATCCGACTTCGATCTTACGGTCGAGAACCAGGCCGTCGATCGGAGATCTAAGCTGGCAGTATCCGACGTTGACCCTGGCCTGATTCAACGCCGCCAGCTCCTCATTCACCTGCGCTTGCGCGGTCTGGAGCCGCTGCACGGTCGCATCATAGGCGGCGCGCGCGATGATCTGCTGGTTCATCAGCTCGGTGTCGCGATCGTAGTCTTTCTTCGCGCGCGCCAGTGCCGCCTGCGCCCCGCTCAATGCCGAAGCGTATTGATTTGCCTGCTCCTGGTAGACGCCGGGTTTCAGGCTCGCAAGCATCTGATGGGACCCGACCCAATCGCCTCCCTGCAAGTCACGCGGATGGCCGTCTGCTCCGCGAACCTGAGTTATCGAGGCGACGTATCCTCCTACCTGAAAAGCCACCGCCACCTTTTCCGCCGGCTCGAAGCTGGCCGTATACACTCCCGCTCGCGACCCAGCTTCGGCGCTGATGGCCTTCACCGTAACCGCGACGGGCTGTCGCGCCGCCGCCGCGCTGTCCTTGCCGCCGCATCCGGCCGCCATCAGAGCGCCGGCCACGATCAGTGCCAGGGCAGCCGCACAACGGATGGTCTTCTCCGGATCTCGGATACTCAGTCTGAGGAAGTTCATAAGCTGCTTTCCAAATCCGATTAGTGTGGCTGCTGCGCCCATTTTGTCCATCCGGTCATCCCAAGCGCGATGAACTGGTTGGATGCGTTCCGGAGCAGCGGCGCGATCGGGATCTGCCGGCTGTCCGCGCCGCAGATACATCAATGCTTCGTCATAGAGTGCGCCGGGCGTCCGCGCACCATTCCCGCGCCTCGCGTCGCCGGCCGTCTGAAGATGTTCAGTTGAATTCACCAGATCGGTGAACAGGAACGAAACCATGCCCGACTGACTCATCACAAACCCAAACCGGAGCTCCCGTTTGCGCACGCCAATCGCGCGGCTTCGAAAGCATCGCGCAACCTAGGTCGCTATCGCCCCGCCCTTTCGCCTTCCAGCCGAACCGTGCCGCCTCGCCATCGCAAGCCTTCAATGAGACCGCAACGGACGGGAGCACCGCTTTCAGGACGTGGTTCGATTGTCGGCGGACGACACAAACGGGATCTGCCCAAGCTCATGGATTCATCTCCGAACGCGATTGGCGCATCTGCTGCGCCCGTTTTGTCCATCCGGTCATCCCGAGCGCGATGAACTGGTTGGATGCGTTCTGGAGCAGCGGCGCGGCGCGATCGGGATCGCCCGGCTCTCCGCGCCGCAAATACATCAGTGCTTCGTCGTAGTCCGTGATAGCCCGCAGCGGACGCGCCCCTTGATCGTCGAGAGTGCGCCGGGCGTCCGCGAACCATTCCCGCGCCTCGTCGTGCCGGCCCTGCAGCGCGCACAGCCTTGCCAGCGACAGGCGGCTGTCCCGCATCGGGTGCCGAAAATCCAGCGGGAGCAGCTTTTCGCGCAGACTGCGTTCGATCAGCGCGGAGTGGTCAGTGCGGTTCATCAGCCACAGGGCGGCCGCCGCATTGCACGCCGTAACCGCATAGACGGAAAACCACGGCGCACTCGACTCCAGCGCGGGTGGCAGCAGGTCGAGCCACTGGAGCGCCAGTTCCAGCCGTCCGAATCGCGCATATATGTACGCGGCCGTCGAGCACACCGCCGCGTATGCCCATCGGCCCTCGAGACTGGGCTGATTGAGCATGGTCAGCGCCGCCTGGTCGTTGCGCATCTCCTCCCATCCGTCGTCGGTCGCCAGCAGCATCTCGTGCTTCGCGGCGTGAAAGCTCATCAGCGACACGGATTGAGTGGCGGTCCGGGCTGACAAACCCAACGCGCGATCGAACGCGGCATGCGCCTCGGGAAAGTTTCCCAACGCGTTATGACATCGCGCGACGCTGGCCCATGCTCCCATCGCCCATACGATGCGTCCCTTGCGCTCCGCATCGCCGGCTTCCTGCTCCCAGAGCAACAGACTTCGCCGAAAGTCGCCGCCGAGATTGAGCAGCACCAGCGCGGGCGCCGCGGGATCGTTGATTATCTCCTCGCGCGAGCGGAACTGCGGATCGATCTGGTGCGCCTTGAGCTCGTCTTTCGGCATCAGCAGCACCGCGTTGCGCCATGCGCGCTGGCGGGGCGAATCGAGCCTGATGCCGGGATTGCTCGCGTCCTCGGCCTCTTCGCGCAGCAGGTCGAGCTCCTCGAGGCTGGCCCACACCACGTCGCGGCGATCACCCGCCAATTCGAGCCCGGCCCGGGCCATTTCCCACGCCCCGCGTATCAAGCCGGAAGAAAACATCGACCGCGCAACTCTCTCGCAGAAGCTGGCCGCCGCCTGATCGCCCTCATGAGCGGCAGTCAATGCGGCTGCCTCTTTGGAAACTTTGGTGGCCTCGTCCGAATCAAGCGCCCAGGTCAGGGCGAGGCCAAGGCGCGCTTTCAGCTCGCGCAGGCGCGGGTCGGTCGGAGGCAGGAGTTCGATCGCGATGCGCAGGAACGCCACCACATCGTCGTGCGCGAAGGCTTTCTCCGCGTTCGCCGCGGCGGCCATCGCGTAATCAGCCCCCTTCGCGGTGCCGGCCGCCGCCGCGCCGCGCCAGAATTGGTAGGCCACTTCCGCGGCATGCTCGCTCGCGCGCTCGCCCCACTGCCGCTCCATCGCTTCCGCGATCTGCCGATGCAGCCTGACCCGCCGTGGCGGATTCAGATCGGCATACAAGGTGTGGCGAATCAGCGCGTGGGTGAAATCGAAGCTGTCGGCCGATGCGCCGGCGCGCAGAAGTTGCGCATCCAGGGCCTCGTCGGCCGCGCCTAACGCCGCCGCTTCATCGAGCCCCGCGACGGCCGCCGCAACCTCGAAGGAAAACGCGCCTTGAAACGCGGCTCCGACCGTAAGCAGGCTCTTCGCCTCATCCGAGAGCCGCAGAATTCTGCGCGCGATAACTTCGCGCACGCCTTCCGGAATCCCCAGCGCGTCCACACTGACGCTGTTGTTCCATCCTGCGCCGTCGCGAAAAATCTTCCCCTCTTCCATCAGATTGAGCAGCACCTCCCTGATGAAAAATGGGTTGCCGTTGGTCTCGTGTCTCAGGGCGGCGGCAAACTGCTCGGGAGCCTCCTGGTCGCCGATGATCCCGAGCAATTGTGCGACCTCCGAGCCATCGAGACCCTTCAGCGAAATGCTCTCGAAATCTCGCAGTCGCCTGATGCCCGAAAGCGCGGCCGACAATGGATGATGCCGCCCCACTTCGCTGTCACGATAAGCGCCGACCAGCAGAATCGGATGGTTGGGGACGAAATGCGCGATATGACTCAGCATCGCGACCGTCCCCTTGTCCGCCCAATGCAGATCGTCCGCGATTAGCAGCAAGGGCGTCATTTGCGACAACGCGATCAGCGACTGCGCCATCGCGTCGAGCAATCGGAACCGTTCCTCTTCTTTATCCAGGGAGGGCGGCTCTGGAACATGGCCCAGGGCGCGTCGCAGTGCGGGAGCGATTCGGGCAATTGTCGGCGCACTGTCTCCAAGCACCGCCTTCAGTTCGTGAGCCGGGGCGCGCCGCGCGTATCCGACGATCGCCTCGGCGAACGGCCCGTAGGGCGGCTGAAACTCGCCGTCGTAACAGGAGCCCTGCAGTACCGTCACGCCGCGCTGCCGCGCGAGATCGGAGAACTCCTCGAGCATCCGGGTCTTGCCGATCCCCGGTTCACCAAGGAGCATCGCCACCGCACCACGCCCGCCCGATGCGATGTCAAGCTTCGCCGCCAGCCGTTTCATCGGCGCGGCCCGCCCGACGAACGGCGTCCTGCTCAGAAGCGCGGCCAGGTCGCCGGGCTCGTAAGCGACCTCACAGACCGCCATCGGCTGGGCAAGCCCTTTCAGGTTCAGCACCCCCACGTCGCGAAGGTTGAAAGCGTTGCGCGCGCTGAGCAGATCGGCTACCAGCCGGCTGCAAAGAATCTGTCCCGCGCTGGCTGAGTCGCATAGGCGGCGCGCCACGACCACGGGTGTTCCAAAGTATCCGCCCTCGCGCCGCAGCGCTTCTCCCGCATGGATGCCGATTCGTATCCCGAAGTGTGTATTCGCTCCCGGACGACTCGCGGTCTGCTGCACCTGGATCGCGCATCGCACCGCCTCGGCCGCGGATGAAAACACCGCCAGCACCCCGTCACCGAGCCATTGCAGTTCCTGTCCCCCCGCCGCGTTGACGGCATCGGTAAGCAGCTTATGGTGAGCTCTGAAGAGTTGATGCCCGGCCTCATCGCCAGCCGCCTGAAGATGTTCCGTCGAGTTCACCAGGTCGGTGAAAAGGAAGGTGACGGTGCCGGACTGATTCATCGCAGACCCAAATCCAACGACCCGAGGCTTCAAATCGCCGGTTGGCGACGTAGAAATTCAGTAGCTGGCAATTTCAACTCTTGATTTAACAAGACACTCAATAACTTATCGCTCAATATAAAACGATTTCAAAAATGAATTTGTCTAATCAAGTGGAGTATTAGCTTAAAATTTACTAATAGACTCCGTGTCAATTGCGGTTTTCATCCGCAGCGTCCAGGTTCAGGAGGATGACCTGAAGATGCCTCCCTCCAGCCTGGTTTCGATCAGCGTGCCCTTGTGTTCCTCGAGGGCCTGAATTGTCGAGCGGTATCCGGCTTCGACGACAGTGTCGAAGGCCTTCCAGTTCAGCATGCTCACCTGGCTTAGATGCGGTTCGATGAGCACGTCCACCATCGAGCGCATCGAGCGGACCTGCGCATAACTGCTGATCGTTCCGGCAGCCATCAGGACCGTGAGGATATTCGGGGTGCCCTTGCGAGCGTGCGCAAAAAGCTGCCAGAGCGGACGGTGATCGATTTCGTCGATTGACGATTCAAAGCCGTAGTTGGTGGTGACGTCGGCGGCGATAATCGGACCGCGGCCCATGCCGCTCATGATGTCGATCGGCAGATTGTTCATGATGCCGCCGTCGATCAGTATCTCCGAGCCGTCCACCACCGGAGGAAGAACTCCCGGTATGGACACGCTCGCGCGGGTAGCCAGCCAAATCGGTCCGTCGCGATGGACCTTCAAGCGGCCGGTGGTGAGATTGGTCGAGACGCAAAAAAACGCGAACGGGCAATTCTCGATCAGGTTGTCGCCGAAGTGTTCGCGCAGGAATCGCGAGGTCTTGCGCCCCCTGACCAATGCCATCATCGGCAATGTATAGTCGCTGACCGGATTGTCGACCGTAAACGCCGCGCGCATGTGCGCGGTCAGGGTTGGGTTGTCCCAGCCCAGTGCGGCGCCCGCCGCCACGATCGAACCCATGCTGGCGCCGCCGTAAAGATCGACCTCGATTCCTGCTTCGTGGAGCGCGCGAAGCACGCCGACATGAGCCAATCCCCGGGCGCCGCCTCCCGACAACACGATTCCGATTGCCCTTCCCGTTAGCATCCGGGCAAGGCGCCGAAAGTCGCGCTCCACGCCGGCGCGCACATGATGATGCTGGCGCGGTTTCACCCGCGCGAGCATCGCCGCCGTATCGGTATGCTCGAAACCTGCGCGCGGATGAACAATTGCCAGCTCGACCGGAGCGCGCCCCGGCCGCGATGCATCCGCGCCCTCGGCCAGATACGTCCCAACGTTGTCGCCGCGGCTGTTTGCGATCATCAGCACGCAGTCCGCCTGGCGCAGGCACAGACGGCTCCAGGCGCTTGAATCGAAATCAGCCTGGTACAGCAGAACCTGATGGCCCTCTTCCAGCGCGTTGAACCACTCCATCGGGCGATCCGCAAAAGCGCGATCGAGCACCAGAGCCTCGATCCGCAATTGAGCGAAAGCCGCCTTTAGCGAGCCGGTGAACTCTTCGGCGCCCTGGGGATGGAGAGGGACGATAGCGATAGTTTTGGGAGCTTCCTTGGACGCATGCGGTCGAGGCGGCTGCTGGAGCCTCCGCACCAGGAGCTCGGTTACGAAGCGCAACGTCCTTGGATGCGCCTCCACCAGCCGATCGAATGAGGCTTTCGACAGCTGCACCAGTTCCGTGTCGCGCATCGCGTAAACCGATGCCGAGCGCGGTTCTCCCGACAGCATCGCCATCTCGCCGACGGTCTCGCCGCTTACCATCTGGCGCACCAGCACTTCTTCTCCGTCTTCGTTGGAAAGAAATGCGCCGAGGCGCCCCGAAATCACGATGTAAAGGGAATGCTCCCGATCGCCGGCACGGAAAAGGCACTGTCCTCCCGGAATGCTAAGCCATACCAACTCTTCCGCCAGGGCTTCGAGCGACCCGTCATCAAGGCCCTCGAGGACGGTCAAACCGGCAAGCCGGCCTTTCAACTCATCGGAACGAAGATTAGAGCTGTCAATCATCTCAGCGGATGCGCACTTTTTCGCATCCCCCATCCGGGCTCTTTTCTCGCGTGTACTACGGATCTGAAGCGGTGAGACTCATCTTTTCGAGTTACTGTAAGTTTACAAATTTTACGAACTGACGATGAACCCTAGTCTGCGCAAAATGCGCAGTCAAACTGCCTTGTCAGCTTTATCTAGCCTTAATCTTCTCCTAAAGCGGCGGTGTTCTGGAGGGCGCGACGATTGTCAGCTTGCCGGCGGCACCGAGGTCGACTTCGTCCTCGATGACGCCGCGATCGCGATCGGGGCGAAGGCGACCGCCAAAGTGGCCGCCGACCATTTGAAAGGCGTGAGAAGCATCGTGCGCGAGTTCTGCGAACGGCTGAACGCATGCCGGTTCTCGATGTAACGGTTTACCGACGAATGCAGATCCGCGCGCGATGCTCGCCGCGTTCGGGCGAAGTTATTGGAACCCAAGTCCGGTCAATTGCTGGACCGAGGAAGTACCGCCGCCGCTCACCGACACCGTCGAAAGCGTTACCGTACCGCTCAAGCCGCCGTTGGTCGTGACGGCCGCCGAGATACCTCCCGATGATGCCGGCGATCCGCCGCTGCCGCCGCAGGCCACGAAGGCAACCATCAGGGTCAATCCCGCCAGCGCGATCAGAGCCTTGCGCTTGCGACCGCCGGCAGGGATTACCATCAGGCCAATGAGCAGCAACCCCGCTCCCCACGGCGCCTTCCCGCCGCGCTGACCGGCGCTCCGGTCGGTCAAGGCGGCAAGGATGAGTCCATTGGCGGCAGCAGTACTCGATGTCGCCAGCTCTGCGGTAATTTTGAAGGACAGCGTTGCACCAGGAGCGACCGTAACCGGTGTTGGGAAGCTCAGCGCGTTGCTCGCGTTTACCGGCGACACGGTTGCGCTGCTTCCTGACGCGGCGATCGTTAACGAAGCCAGCACCGCGGGATTGCTGACCGTTACCGCAACGGTGCCGATCCTTTGTGTGAAGCTGGAAGTGTTCTTGTACCGGAACGATCCTGCCTCGAGGTGTTGCCCGGCGCCTTTTTTGACCGTTATCGGAGCGGGCGCGGAAATCTTGCCAGCGCTCTGACCGCCTCCTGCCTGGCAAGGGTTGAAGTCCAGCGATTGATGAAAGTCGGTGAAAAGGAATGCAGGTCCGCCGGTGGCGGGATAGAGAAGTTTCGTCAGTGGCCCATATGCCGCCGCCGAAGACCCGCCGAATGTATTTGTACTTCCCGGGACAAACGCTCCTCCGATTTGCCAATAGCACTGGCCGTCGATCGGCCGCGTGCTGAAAAAGGGATAAAAATCGGTGCCTCGCGCCGGGTTGCTGCAGTTCGAGCCCGTGGTCAAGTCGCAACCCTGATTGGCTATTTCGATTTGCGAAAGATTTGTTTCAAAAGCCACCCGGTCGTACCCCTGCCGGCCGGAACCGGCTGAGCTCTGAAAGGTCGGACTCGTAAAGAGGACGGGTTCAGGATGGAACTGCGCGTCGGTGCCCGCGTTAGGATCGGTACCGGGCCAGACGAGCTGATAGGGCGGTGAATCGAAGTCGAGGTCGTCGTCGATACAGCCGATAAGCGGGACAAGACCCGGCATCCCGTTGGTGTCGAAACATGTCTTGTCGTCGCTGTCTTTGCCGGGATCGTCCACTCCGGGGAAGATGCAATCGCCATCCTCATCGATTGCGTTGCAATACTCGAAATGTCCAATCTCGTCGGAGAATGCGACGTTGTATGAATGAGCCGCCCACGGAACACGCGTGTGTTCGTTCGACGTGCTGTACATCGGGTGGAACGCGTAGGGAATAGCGGTGCACGTTGGCGCAGTCGGTTGGAAAGCGATCTGCGAGTATCCGTTTGCCACACTGGCAGTCATCGACCCCGTTGCGCCGGTGGTCAGGTCCGTCTCGACGACACGGATCCCCTCGGGCGTGTCAGTTATTTGTATGGTGACAGTATCGCCCGGGTTGAAAACGATGTCGGTCGCCGGATTGAACGTCATGCGCGTCTTGTTGAGCGGACTCGCCGGGGAATCAGAAACACCGCTTCTGGTGACGTATGCGAAGTTGAATGGCTGATCGCCGCCAATCTGAGTCAGGCAGTCAGTGTTGTTTCTCGTCCCGGTGTTGGGATCGTTGCTTGCGCTGGTTATTGTAAGCCCCGAGCACCAATGGGTCCCATCGCAACCAATGATGCTTTTCCATCCGGGCGGGTAGAACTGGAGTTCCACGTATGCTGTGCCAGGATGTTTACCAATATAATCGGGAGCGGCCGGATCGGCGTTGTCGAAAATGTTGGCATCGGTGTCGGGCGTGCACGGCAGGGAGTTCAATTGCGGAGACGACTGATTGTCACACGCTGCTAACCCGAACCAGAAAGCGGCACGGAGCTGAAAGTTGAAGGTGCCGCCGGCGCCGTCCTGCGCGGGCAGCGTGGGCGGATCCTTCGGCAGGATAACGGTGTAAAAACCCGAATTCCCCGATCCGGGCACGCTCGAGTAAAAGAGCAGTGCCGGTTCGTCATGCCCTACGTATTCACCGGTCAGTGAATTGGGCGCGATCGGATCAGTGCAAAACCACGGCGCCCTGAGGCAAAGCCCGGCGTCCGGCCCATATTCGCTATCCGATGGTCGAGCCGAGTATCCCGCCCAGCACCGGTTTGCCAGCAAACCCGAAAGCGCGATTACTAGAGCACCAAGCAGGCATTGGTTTTTCGAAGCGCTGGATTTTTTCATCGAAGTGTCATTCCGTTCCAGAGCCTTTTTCAGGCCCAGGGCGTGGGCCGAGCAGTCCAACGATTCGCGGAAGACCCCCCCCCGAGCCTTCGACATTGGCAGACACGCGCTAGCATCTCGCAGCGTCCAAAGGCAACTATCGGCGCATTCAGTTCCTTGAGAATGGCTCTCAATTCGACGCGGCTGCCTTTGGCACATAAACAGGAGTCGGCGAGTGATACGGGGTCGGGGTGGGCGGGCTCGAGGTTCAAAAAAGCGGATTGACATGGCGGAGAAGGGAGATTTGAACCGCTGCCGAGGACACAAGCTCTCCAGGCGTGCTCCTTAAACCGGGCTTCGTTGCCCGACATTCGTATGCACTTTGTTGGCTGGCGCCATTTCCGCAGTGCCAGGAAGCCGGACTCAGTGCACGGGAAGAGATTTCAACCAGACCCTCTTTTGAGCGAAAGTCTCCGCCTCAAAAGTGCTTGCCGTAGGGCGGCCAACAGGATGACAGCGCCGAATACGAGGGCAGCTGCTATGACTCCCCCTTTTGAAAACAGCACAGGCCCAGCGAAAAACCCGCGACGAGAAAGGTCCCCACAATCAAAAGCGTCAGTCTTGGAACAATCCTGGAGCCGTGGCCGGTCTTTTGCGCACACTCACCGTCGAGGCGAACCGCCGTATGGCGGCAACTCCATTGCAAGCAAGAGCGGCCACCGTAACGTCGTTAAACAAATCACCAGCAGCATAAATGCAGGCCGATCCAGCGCCACTATCAGCTCGATCGCCCCCATGATAAATGACGACAGTCGCGTCAATTGTGCAAAGATTCACGAAATCTGAATTCCCGCATCTGACGCGAACCTTCCTCTGACCTGCCTCGGGGAAGAAATTTGGCGGAAGGGTTGGGGATGGCGGAGAGGGGGGGATTTGAACCCCCGGTCCCCTTTCGAGGACACACGCTCTCCAGGCGTGCGCCTTAAACCGGGCTCGGCCACCTCTCCGCGGTGAACCGACAGTATGCCATCGCATCAAACCACCACGCCACCCATCGATACATCGATGTCCCCCACCCTTTGCTTTTAGCCGTGCACAGCCTCAGGATGATTGGCGCGCGGAGGCCATGTGAAAAAGATCTCTTACCTCTCGAGGTTCCTGGCTGGATTGCTCCTTGCGGCTTCGGTCTGCGGGCCGCTTCATTCTCCGGCGATGGCGGAGTCCGGGGCGGGCGGCGCGAACGCGATGCCGCCGAAGTGGGACGCCAGAATTCCGCTGCCAAAAGGAGCGGTGCTTGTTTCCTCGACCGAACCCAAGTCCGGCGTGGTTTATTCCGCCGACTTCACCGCACCCGGCACTTATAAGGAACTGGTCGATTTTTACGAGACCGAGCTGCCCAAGGCGGGTTTCAAGATGGGCCCGAAAGTCGCGGTTGCGGCGCGCAAGGTTTACAACCGCACCTTCACATACACGGACATCCTGGACAGCGTCGTGATAAGCCCGAGCTCCGCCGATCCGTCGAAGCTTACGATTCATGTCGCGTACACGCCTCCGCCCAAATGACGGCCGCCCGCGCCCTTCGCGCTTGCTTGGCTGTTGAACGGCACAGTATAGGGATCGAGCCGGGGCCAGCATCGTCAATGCGGCCCACGCAGGAGACTCTCCCATGCTGCACACATCCATTTGCGATTATTTCGGGATCAAATACCCGATTCTGCTGGCCGGGATGGGCGGCGTTGCGATGCACGAGCTGGTCGCCGCCGTTTCCAACGCGGGAGGCCTGGGCGTAATCGGCGCCGCCTCGCTCTCGCCCGATCATCTGCGCGCCGAAATCCGCAAGACTCGCGAGCTTACCGACAAGCCCTTCGCCGTTGACCTGCTCGCCCCGATTCCGGACATGATGCGCCCGCATATGCCGGTGCTGATCGAGGAAAAGGTGCGCATCTTCGTCGCCGGACTCGCCGTGCCGAGCGAGTTCATCAAGACGATGCACGATCACGGGATGAAGGTTGCGGTGATGTGCGGCAAGGTGCATCACGGCGAAAAAGCGCAGGAGGCCGGCGCCGACGTCGTCGTCGCGCAGGGCACCGAAGCGGGCGGACACACCGGCGAGATCGGGATGATGTCGCTGGTTCCGCAGATGCTGCGGGCGGTCAGGCTGCCGGTGCTCGCCGCCGGCGGAATCGCGCACGGAAGCCAGATCGCGGCGGCGATGATGCTGGGGGCGCAGGGCGTCGTGATCGGCACGCGCTTCATCGCGACGCCCGAGGCGCAGGCGGCGCCCGCGTACCGCGAATCGATCGTCAAGGCCCGCGACGACTCGACGATTCGTACGCGATGCTACACGGGCAAGCCGTGCCGCGTGATCCGCACCCAGTACGCGCTCGAATGGGAACGCGACCCATCGAAGATCCAGCCCTTCCCGATGCAGGCGCAGGTCTCGCAGCGCAACGGGGTGATGGGTTTTGCCGGACTGCGCGGTGAAAATGCCGACCCGAACCGGACCTTTATGCCGACCGGTCAGAGCGCCGGACTTATCCGCGAGATCAAGCCGGCGGCGGAAGTGTTTGCCGACCTGCTGCGCGAGACCGAAGCAGCACTGCGCGGCGCGCAGAGCCTGCTGGCGGACGGCGCATCGCAGCATTCAGCGGCGCAAGCTCGATAGCGCATGGATTCGCCGGGTCGCGCGCATCATACGCGGGTCGCGGAGAATGATCACGCGAAGATTCGAGCGATGTGCCCGCGACGGTTGGATCTTCGCCTTTCGTGCTCCGCCTTGACTGCCCGGTCCGGCGTTCCTATGTTCAAAACATCCACCTGACGGCGAGGAGAATCATCGCGATGGCCAGTGACAAAGTCCTTCATGTAACCGACGCCACGTTTGAACAGGAAGTGCTGAAATCGTCCGAGCCGGTCCTGGTCGATTTCTGGGCGCCGTGGTGCGGACCGTGCCGCGCAATCGCGCCGATCGTTGACGACCTCGCCAACGAATACGCGGGACGCCTCAAGGTCGTTAAGGTAAACGTGGACGACAATCCGCAGACTCCGGCGCGCTACGGCGTGCGCGGAATTCCCAACCTGCTCATCATCAAGGGCGGACAGGTTAAGGAACAGATCGTCGGAGCGGTGCCGAAAGGCCATCTGGTGCGCGCGGTTGACGGCGCGCTCGCTTGACCAGCGAACGCGAACTCGGTCTTCAAATAGTCAAGGGGCAGGCGGCGGAACAATCCGCGGCCTGCCCCTTTTATTTCGCTTTTCGGGTCGGGAGGTCCGTCAGTGCTGGGCCGGTGACGGCGTCGGAGATTCGCTGAGCGCGCTCTTGGCCGCCGCCGCAATCCATCCGCGCATCAGCGCGTCCCGGTTGCGCTCGTATGCCTCCTTGGCCTGATCGGGGATGTACCGCACGAGCATCGCATCGTACGCGAGCAGCATCGGCGCCGCTTCGGAATCGCGAAGCAGCGCGGCGTTGGCGGGAAGCACGGTCGTCAGCAGCATCACCGCCAATCCGGCAATCGCGGCGGCGATGCCCGCACCCAAAAATCCGCCCGCGAGCCGATCGATCCATCCGAGACTCGCCATCCTGAGCAGGCTTACGACCGTCGCGCCGGCGAACTGGACCACCACGAACACGATAAGGAACACGGCCACGTAGCCGAGCACCGCCGCGAGCGTGGATGAAGTGCCGAACTGGCGGCCGATGATCGCGGCGCCTTCGGTGTAGTGAAGCGAGGCCAGGTAGAGCGATGCGGCAAGCGCGATGACCGAGGTCACCATCGTGAGCAGTCCCTGGCGCAAGCCATGAAGCGCGCCAACCGCCACCACCGCCAACACCACCAAATCAAACGCATTCATCGCCGCCCAGAAGGTTACCCGCGCCGAACGGCGTAATAAACACCGCACAGCACGCGGCGCCCCGATTTTGAGTCGCGCTGAGTCTATTTAGGGAGCGAGCGAGATGCCAAATACGCGTCTATGTCTTGGTCGCTGGCGTTGAAGATTCGTTTTGCGTATGAGCGCAGCGCCGCGCTGATTTGGTGCGGTATGAGAGGGACGCTCGAGATTGCCGAGAGAATTGACAGCCTCCGGTCAAGGCAATCGACCTGCCACTTCGGCATTGGCGCGTCAAAGGGGAGTTTCCACCGCGGACTGAGCTGTCTCTTCTATCCGCTTTAGAATTTGACAGCTTACATCGCTACCAAACATGTCACGCAGTTGCCACGTCTTTGTTCGCTGCTTTCACGGCAGCGTCAAAGATCAGTCCGAGGTTGCGCTTTTGTTCTTCAGTATCTCCCAACTTTGTCAGGAGAATGTCCCGGATCGTAAGGTCACGGAGTGCCAACACGTCAGCGTACTTCATGGGCAACCTCCTCTGCCTGATCATAGACTCAAAGATCGCGACGATTCCAACGAACGAACCGAAAACCAGCACGATTCGAGACGAGATGCCAATTGCGAACCACCACGAATGGCGGTCGAATCAGGTACCCGCTTGCGGCGGTGGTTATGCTTAAATGGCAGCCATGCCATCGGTTTATATCGAAGACCTGAAGAACCATCTCGGAGAAGAGGTCGTCCTGCGGGGATGGCTTTATAATCGGCGTTCGAGCGGCAAGTTGCATTTCCTGCTGGTGCGCGATGGAACAGGAATATGCCAGTGCGTCGCTTCCAAAGCGGACCTCGGCGACGAAGCGTTTGTCGCGGCCGACCACATGGGCCAGGAAACTTCGATCGAAGTGGTGGGCGTGGCGCGCGAAGACAAGCGCGCGCCCGGCGGAATCGAGCTTACCGCCCGGCAGGTGCGCCAGGTCGCGCCGTCATCCGACTACCCGATCACTCCCAAGGAACACGGCGTCGCCTTCCTGCTCGACCATCGCCATCTCTGGGTGCGATCGTCGCGCCAGCACGCGATCCTGCGCATCCGCAGCGAAGTGGCGCAGGCCTGCCGCGATTTCTTCCATAGCCGCGGCTTCGTGCTTTTCGATGCCCCCATCCTGACGCCGACTTCATGCGAAGGCACGACCAATCTTTTCGAGCTCGACTATTTCGGCGAGCGCAAGGCGTATCTGACCCAGAGCGGCCAACTTTATGCGGAAGCGGGCGCGCTCGCCTTCGGCAAGGTTTACTGCTTCGGCCCGACCTTTCGCGCGGAAAAATCCAAGACACGGCGGCATCTGACCGAGTTCTGGATGGTCGAGCCGGAGGTCGCCTACTTCGACCTCGACGACGACATGCGGCTGGCCGAGGACTTCGTGTCGTATATTGTCGGGCGCGTGATCGAGCGGCGCGCCGTGGAGCTCAAGACCCTGGAACGCGATATCTCCAAACTCGAGCCCGCCGCGAAAACGCCGTATCCGCGAATCGCCTACGACGAGGCGATCGAGCGGCTTCGCGCGAAGGGCGCGGAGGTGAAGTGGGGCGACGATTTCGGCGGCGACGAAGAAACCGTCCTGTCGAGCGAATTCGATCGCCCCGTGATGGTCCATCGCTACCCCACCCAGTGCAAAGCCTTTTACATGAAGCAGGACCCCGCCCGTCCCGAGGTGGCGCTATGCGTCGATATGCTCGCGCCCGAGGGGCACGGCGAGATTATCGGCGGGGGCCAGCGCGAAGACGATTACGACACGCTCAGGAACAAGATTCTCTCCCACGGCCTGCCGCTTCAGCCGTTCGAATGGTATCTCGATCTGCGCAGGTACGGTTCGGTACCGCACGCCGGATTCGGGATGGGGATCGAGCGGATGACGGGATGGCTCTGCGGCATCCACCACGTCCGCGAATGCATCCCGTTCCCGCGGATGATGGAACGAATCGAGCCCTGACTAGTTCACGAAGCGCGCGGGCGCGGTCCAGGGCGTCGCGAGCGCATCGTAGTGCGCGATGATGTCTTCGACGTCGGCGCGTTTGGCGGTGCGCCGGATTACGTCGCGCATGCTCGCCGGCTGTTCTTCGAGGCGGCGGCGAATCATCGCGCGCAGCGTCCGGTTCATGAGCGCATCGACGACTTCCTTGCCGGAAAACTCCTTGCCGCCGCCATAGAGCGTGCGCGCCGAAATTTCGGAAAGCGCGGTGCGCAGGTATTCAACGTGCGGCGCTTCGTCGGAGCGGATGTATCGAATGAGGCTGCCGGCCTCCACGGGCGCGTCGGAGACGGCCGGGTCGGAGAGCACATCTTCGGCCCAGGCGAAGGTCGAGCGCGCGAACACTTCGATCGCGAGCACGTTCACCATGAACCGGAGCAGCCGCTCCACGGGCGCATCGAGCGCGGGGAACATCTGCGCGGGCTCGGGCACGCGCCGCGCCATCACCTCCGCGAAGATTTCGGGAGAGATGTGAGGATTCGAGAGCGCGGCGTCGCGGGCCGCATTCCACATCTGGCGATGGCCGCCCTCCTGTTCCCATCCGGCCTCGTCGCGGGCGTGGGCTTCGAACAGGCCGCGGGTCAGATGCTCGAGCGCGGTGGCGGTTACATCTTCGCGGACAAACGAAGCGAGCGGCGGGACCGGCAGCTCGCGGATCATCGCGCCGAATCCTTCGACGATCGCGATTTCGGTGAGGATGCGCACGACGGGTTCGCGCACGCCCTCGCGGATCAGAAATTTGGCCTGTTCGGCGCTGATGGAATGCGGCGGGACGGCATCGTCGGGAATCTCGACGAGAGGAAGCGGCGAGGTGCGCAGATGCTGCTCCTGCCAGGCGCGCACGGCGGGATTGCGCCATAGGGTGCGCGGCGAATGGTAGTTGCCGTCGGCATCGAAACCGCCGTGGCATCGCACGCCGCCAACGATCAGCGGCTGTTTGACGGGAACGTTGGCGAGCAGTTCTTCGCGGGAAAACGAAAGCCGAGATTCATGCGGCATCGCAGGACTCCTTGCTTTGTCGCCCCTAACATACGTTAGGCGCTCCAGAGGAGTCAAACCCGGGAGTCATCGCCGGGTTTCGACCGGATTCAGTCTTTTTTCAAAACAGCAATTTTTGCAAAGTCGGCGCTGCGGGTTTTGTGATACGCCTCTTCGAAATTCTTCGAGGAGAGGCGACATGGGCGGGAAAACTTTGAATCTTGCGGGCGGATGCGCGTGCGGGGAGGTTCGATACCGGCTCGCGGCCGATGCGCTGATCGTGCATGCGTGCCATTGCCGCGATTGCCAGCGGATTACCGGCAGCGCGTTCGTGATCAATATCTGGATCGAAAAAGCGTTCGTCGAGCTTACCGGCGCTGCGGCTCCGAAATCTTTCCGGCTCGCCGGCGGTACCGGACAGGCGCATGATGTGTTCTTCTGCGGGCGATGCGGCACCTACGTATGGAGCGACTACCACGGCGCGCCCAACGATGCGTACTTCGTGCGCGCCGGCACGCTCGACCATCCGGAGTCGGTCACGCCGGATGTGCACATCTTCACGCGAAGCAAGCTCGCCTGGCTGGAGCTGCCCAAGGGCGCGAAGGCATTCAGGGCGTTCTACAAGATCGATGAGATCTGGCCGCCGGAAAGCAAGGCGCGGCTGAAGCGCAAATCGAAGTAGCCGATGCGGTCCGGGGAGCTGCTCATCTCGCGATGTCGCCGGGGCCGCGGAATGGAGGTTTTACCTCGGTGATCGTCGCGATCTTCCATGCTTGCGCCTCGCGGCGGACGAGGTAGCAGGCGCGGATCTCTTCGAGAATTGAATTGTCGGACTTGCGCCGGATTACATCGGCGAGAATCATCCCCACATTCTCGTCCATCGCCCACGTCTTGATCTTCACGATCTCCGACCGCACCCATCCGCGGCTCCGCAGCGCCGCCATTATACGGCGGAAGTCGGACGCGTGGCCGGCATCGTTCGCGATCACGTTGATGCCGCGCGCGCCCGAGATGGAAACGTACGGGCTTGCGAAATAGCGGAGAAACTCCTCGACCTCCTCGCGGTTGAACAGGTCGATATAGTCCCGGTAGAAGCTTTCGAGTTCGCGTTCGATATCCCGCGCGGAAGCCATCCGCCGCATCTTGCCATAGGCGGGCCGGATCGACGAAACTCAAACGGTCTTGACAAGGGAGCTGACCTGATATGGCGGATACCCACGATAAGGTGCACGGCGACAATCCGGCGCTCGGCATGATCAGCGGGCTGGCGAAGCCTCGCAAGCCGCAGGAATATTACGAAGCGATCAAGAAGAAGTTCGCGGAAGAGCGCGATCTCAGGCTCGGGTACCGGCCCGAGGGTACCGCGCAGTACACCTCGGACCTGACCGGCGCGCTGGCGAAGTACGAGATCGATCCGTTCGCGGAGAAAGTCGTTCCTCGCGCTGCGCTCAACGACACGGTGGAATGCCTCTTTATCGGCGGCGGATTTTCCGCGCTGCTGACGTCGGCGCGGCTTCGCGAGCGCGGCGTCGAAAGCATCCGCATCGTGGAGCGCGGCGCGGACGTGGGCGGCACCTGGTACTGGAACCGCTATCCGGGCGCGGCCTGCGACGTGGTGTCATACGACTATCTGCCGCTGCTGGATGAGATGGGATACGTGCCGACGCGCCATTACGCGCGCGGCCCCGAAATTTTCGCTCACTGCCAGGCGATCGCGAAAAGATACAACCTCTACGATCTCGCCGTCTTCCAGACCACCGTCACCTCCACGGTTTGGAACGAAGCCGAGCAGATGTGGCATCTCGAAACCGACCGCGGCGATCACATGAAGGCCCGCTTCGTGATCTGCGCCAACGGCACGCTGGCCAAGCCGAAGCTCTCGAAGATCAACGGGATGGAAACGTTCAAGGGCCATTCGTTCCACACCTCGCGATGGGACTACGAATACACGGGAGCCGACCTTACGCGGCTCGCCGACAAGGTCGTGGGGATAATCGGAACGGGAGCGAGCGCGGTCCAGATAATTCCGGAGCTGGGCGAGAAGGCGAAGGAGCTGTACGTGTTCCAGCGCACGCCTTCTTCGATCGATATCCGCGACGACTGGGAAACCGATCCTGAATGGGCGCGCAGCCTGAAGCCGGGATGGCAGGCGAAGCGGCGCGCGAAGGCGCGGATGGATCCGCAGCTCACCGAGGAGCAGAAGGCGCGCTACGCCGCGATGTCGCGCGAGGAGAAAATCCGCCGCCAGGAGAACGCGAATATCGACGCGATGATGCGGATTCATCGGCGCATCGAGGAGACCGTCAAGGACAAGGCCACCGCCGAGGCGCTAAAGCCCTGGTACATGCTGATGTGCAAGCGGCCGTGCTTCCATAACGAGTACCTGCCCACCTTCAACCGACCGAACGTGCATCTGGTCGATACTCACGGCAAGGGGATCACCGAAATCAATGAAAAGGGGCCGGTGTTCGAGGGCAAGCAGTACGAAGTCGATCTGCTCATCTACGCGACCGGGTTCGAGGTCCAGAAGACCGGCATCTACAACCGGATTGTGGGCGAGGCAGGCCGCGACCTGAACGACAAGTATCGCGACGGAATCCGGACGCTGCTCGGAATTCACACCCAGGGCTACCCCAACCTGTTCATCATGGGCGGATACCAGGCGTCGTTTCAGTTCAACCTGACCGACATGCTGCAGGCGCAGGGCGACCACATCGCCGCCTGCATCGACTACGTGCGCCGCAACGGCTATCAGACCATCGATGTGACCCGCGACGCGGAAGAATGGTGGGTGCAGGAAGTAATCGCGCATCGCGGCAAGACCACGCGCAACCAGGACTGCACTCCCGGCTATTACAATTTCGAGGGCGAGTTCCAGCGCCGCCAGGACGGCAACTATAACGGCGGCTTCAACCAGTACTGCCGGCACATGGAGGAAGTGCGCGAGCGCATCGAGCGCAACTTCAATTTCACGAGCAGGTAGAAGTCGCGCCGGGCTTCACTTTTCGTCGAACATCCCGGCGAACAGAACCGAACTCAGGTAGCGCTCGCCCGAGTCGGGCAGCACCACGACGATGGTTTTGCCCGCGTGCTCGGGGCGCTTTGCGATTCGCGCCGCGACCGCCGCCGCGCCGCTCGAGATGCCGGCGATTATCCCCTCTTCGCGCGCGAGCCTGCGCGCGTATTCGATCGCCTCGTCGTTGCTGACCTGCTCGATCTCATCCACCAGCGACATGTCCAGCACGTCGGGCACGAACCCGGCTCCGATACCCTGGATCTGATGCGGTCCCGGCTGGAGCGGCAGGCCCGCGCGCGTTTGCGTGAGGACGGGGCTGCCCGTCGGCTCGATGGCAACTGAAATGATCGGTTTTCCTTTGGTGCGCTTGATGTAGCGCGACACGCCGGTGATGGTGCCGCCGGTGCCGACGCCCGACACGAAGATATCGATCGCTCCGTCCGTGTCTTCCCAGATTTCAGGGCCGGTGGTGGCTTCGTGGATCGCGGGATTTGCGGGATTCTTGAACTGCTGCAGAAGCACGTAGCGCGCGGGATCGGATTCGACGATTTGCTCGGCCTTGGCGATCGCGCCGTTCATCCCGCGCGATCCCGGTGTCAGTTCGAGTTTCGCTCCGTAGGCGATCAGCAGCTTGCGCCGCTCGATGCTCATCGTGTCCGGCATCGTGAGCGTGAGCGGAATTCTGCGCGCCGCCGCCACGAAAGCGAGCGCGATACCGGTGTTGCCGCTGGTTGGCTCGACCAGCTCCTTGCCCGGACCGAGCAGGCCGCGCTTCTCCGCATCCCAGACCATCGCGGCCCCGATGCGGCATTTGACGGAATAAGCCGGATTGCGCCCTTCGATCTTTGCGAGGACCGTCGCGCGGCCGCCGTCAATGACGCGATTCAGCCTGACCAGCGGTGTATGACCGATGGATTTCGAGTTGTCTTCATACCAGCGCGGCATCAGCTTCTCCTTGGGTACTCCGGCTTTTTCGCAACCGGCTACAGCTTAGCCTTTGCGCGACTGCATCTGAAATCACAATTGTATCCGCCGCGGCCGATGAACATCGAACGGGATGTGTCCAAAGGCGACACTTGCGCACCGCCGCGGAGAATCTCGGGCTCGCAAATGCCGCTGTATCGCCACGGCACACTAGTTGCTGCCTCATCTGCTTGTGCCGGCCATGACCGAGATACGGATCGATGGCAGGGGCGGTCAGGGAAATGTCGTGGCCGCGTATATGCTCGCCCGTGCCGCTTTCGAAGCGGGCCGCTTCGCGCAGGCGTTCCCCACGTTCGGGCCGGAGCGGCGCGGCGCACCGGTCGCATCGTTCGTCCGAATCAGCGATCGGCCGGTGCGGCGGCGATGCCTGGTGCGCGAGCCGCATTACGTGATCGTCCAGGATCGGGGACTGTTGCATGACGGCGGAGCGTTGCAGGGCTTGCGGCCGGGTGCGGGCGTGTTGGTCAATTCACCGAGGACGCCCGGCGAACTCGGCCTTTCCGCGCCGGAAGTGAATATCGCGACGATTCCGGCAAGCGCGATGGCGGCGGAGATTCTGGGCGAGCCGATTCCAAACACCGCGCTGCTCGCGGCGTTGCTCACCCTGACCGAATTGCTCCCGCTCGATGCGCTCGAAGCGGTGATCGTTCGCCGCTTTGCGGGCGAAGAGCAGCGGCGCAACGTCGCCTTGATGCGCGCGGCGGCGCTGCGCGTCATCGCGGGCGCATGGAAGGAGCGCGGCGATGCTTGAAGCGATCGAGGGTTCGGCCGCGGTCGCGCGCGCGGTGGCGCTATGCCGCCCGCAGGTCATCGCCGCCTATCCGATAACGCCGCAGACCCATATCGTCGAGAACCTCGCCAGATTCATCGCGGACGGCGCGCTGCGATGCGAGCTGGTCAGCGTCGAAAGCGAGTTCTCCGCCGCTTCGGTCGTGCTGGGCGCGGCCGCCTCCGGTTCGCGCGCGTACACCGCAAGCTCGGCGCAGGGAATCCTGCTGATGACCGAGGTGCTGTACAACATCGCGGGCCTTCGCATCCCGCTCGTGCTCACCTGCGCGAATCGCGCGGTCGGAGCGCCGGTCTCGGCCTGGAACGATCAGCAGGATTCGATGGCGATGCGAGACGCGGGATGGATTCAGCTTTACTGCGCCGACAACCAGGAAGCGATCGACACCACAATCCAGGCGTACCGGATCGCCGAGCGAACGGAGTTGCCGGTGATGGTATGCATGGACGGCTTCACGCTGACCCATACGCTCGAGCCGCTCGAAATCCCCGCGCAGGAACAAGTGGATGCGTTTCTTCCGCCGTATCGATTCGAGCGCGCGCTCGACCCGATGCATCCGCGGAGCATCGGAACCGTGGTTCCTCCCGAGTACTACACCGAGGCGCGCTACGCGCATCATCGCGCGCTGCTTCGCGCGCAGGACGAGATTGTTGCGGCGGACGCCGACTTTGAAGCGGCCTTCGGCCGGCGATGCGGCGGCCTGGTGTCGGTGGATGGCCCCTCCGATGCGCGCATCGCGATCCTGTCGATTGGCTCGGTGATCGGAACGCTGCTGGATGCGCGCGACGAATATCCGGAGCTTGGTCCGGTCAAGCTCATCAAACTGCGATCGATGCGTCCGTTTCCGGCCGATGCGCTGCAGAAAGCGTGCGCGGGACTCTCGGATCTGATCGTGCTGGAACGCGCGCTTTCGCCGGGCGGAATCGGAATTGTCTCCGCCGAAGTGCGCGCGGCCTTGTCGGAAATGCAATCTCCGCCGCGCGTCCATGGCTTTGCCGCGGGGCTCGGCGGCAGGGACATGCCGCTCGAGCTCTACCCGCATCTGATCGCCGCGGCAAAAGCCAGGCCTCCGGTGCGTTTTTCGATCGTCGATGTCGATCCCTCCAAAGTAGCCGAAGAGGACCGTTAGGATGGAACCAAAGCGGGAAGGCATCTCCGTCGCCGCGCTTCATCATCAGCAGCCCGCGTTTCGCGGACTCGATGCGGGCCACATGGCGTGCCCCGGATGCGGCCAGGCGCTCGGAGCGCGGCTTGTGACCGAAGCGATCGGCCCGGACGCGATCATCGCGAACGCCACCGGATGCCTTGAAGTGTTCACGAGCATGTGGCCGCGAAGTTCCTGGCGCGTCCCCTGGATTCACTCGCTGTTCGAAAACGCCCCCGCGGTCGCATCGGGAATTGAAGCCGCGCTCAAGGCCCAGGGGCGGCAGACCAAGGTGGTCGTGATGGGCGGCGACGGCGGCACCTTCGACATCGGCCTCCAATCGCTCTCGGGGATGCTCGAGCGCAATCACAACGTGCTCTACGTCTGCTTCGACAACGAGGCTTACATGAACACGGGCGTGCAGCGTTCGAGCTCGACTCCGCACGCCGCGATGACGACGACCTCGCCGCGCGGCGAGACGCGGATGGGCAAGCGGCATCTGAAGAAGGACCTGCTCGCGATCATCGGAGCGCATCGCATCCCGTACGCCGCGACCGCGACCGTGGCGTATCCGTCCGACCTGCGCGCGAAGGTCCGCCGCGGCATCGAGATCGAGGGCGCGGCATTCCTGCTGGTCCATTCGCCGTGCCCGCTCGGGTGGGGCCACGACGGCGCGGACAGTATCGAGGTAGCGCGCCTGGCGGTGCAGACCGGTTTCTTTCCGATCGTCGAGATGGAGCGGGGCGTGGTGGCCGGCGTGATGAAGATCCGCGAGGTGCGGCCGGTCGCGGATTATCTGCGATTGCAGGACCGCTTCCAGCATCTGTTCGAGGATTCGCGCGAAGCGCGCGAAGAGCTGCAGCATCTGCAGGAGCTTGCCGATCACAATATCGAGGTTTATGGGCTTCGCGCCGACGAGCCTCATCCACGCGACAGCGAAGGAGCCGACACCGTCCGGCGCGGCGGCATGCGCTGGTCGTAGGAGCGCATCATGACGACCATGACACGCGGCGGATTCGCGAGCGCCGCCAGTTCCCTCGAATTCAACACCGGCGGATGGCGCCTTGCGCGCCCCGAGCATCGCGGCCGCCATGCTCCCTGCGAAACTTCGTGCCCCGCCGGAGAGAATCCGCGCGCGTATCTTGGCGCGGCGGCGGATGGCGACCTGCGGGCGGCGTGGGAAAAACTGGTTGAGGCAAATCCGCTGCCGGCGATTACCGGCCGCGTCTGCCACCATCCGTGCGAAACCGGATGCAATCGCGGGCAATACGACGAACCAATCGCCATTCACAGCATCGAACGCTTTCTCGGCGATCGCGCAATCGAAGCGGGATGGGACTATCCCGTCGGCGCTCCCGGCGGCGATGCGCCCGCAGCGGCGATTGTCGGCGCCGGCCCCGCCGGATTGTCAGCCGCCTATCATCTGCTGAAGCGCGGCATCAAACCCGTCCTGTTCGACGCGCAGCCGGCGGCGGGCGGATTGCTGCGCAGCGCGCTGCCGCCCTATCGCCTGCCTCGCACGATTCTCGACCGCGAGATCGAGCGCGTGATCGCGGCGGGAATCGACTTCCGCCCGGACAAGCGCATCGGACGCGATATCTCGATCGAAGAGCTGCGCGCCGACTATCGCGCCGTCTTTCTCGCGCCCGGCGCGGAACGACCGCGAAGATGGTCGGCCGACGGCGCCGAACCGGCCCGCATGCGCTACGGCCTCGATCTGCTGAAGAGCTGGACTTCGGTCGGCGATCTTCCCGTCAAGGGGAAAATCGCGATCGTCGGCGGCGGAAATACCGCAATCGATCTCGCGCGCGTGCTGAAATTCGCCGGTGCAACTGAAGTCCACGTGATCACCTTTCAGGCACTGCCCGGCGCAGCGGCGGTCCCGGATGCGATGTCGGCGGTGGCGCGCGAGATTCGCCAGGCCGTCGAAGAGGGCGTGATCATCCACGACCATCGCGGAATTCGCCGCCTGATCATGCGCGGCGAAAAGCTCGAAGCCGTCGAGATGGTTCATATGCGGGAGATGGATGATTCCGGCCGCGGCCGCAGGCTTGTCGCCTTCGAAGGAACTGAGACGATTCTAAAGGCCGACGAAGTAATTCCGGCGATCGGCCAGGAAGTCAATTCAGCCGGCTTCGAGAGCGTGATCGGCAGGGGACCGTTCTTTCACGCCGATCGTTTTGGCCGCCTCGCGGACCATGCGGGAATATTTGCGGGCGGCGATGCGTGCGGAGCGGCGGGAACGGTAAGCGGCGCGATCGGTGACGGGCGCCGCGCGGCGCGCGCAATCGAAGCATACCTGCGGGGAACCGCGCCGCCCGAGCAAGCGGTCATCGAGCCAATCGCATATCGCCATCTCAATCTCTCCTACTTCGACCATGCGCCTCGCGCCGCGGCGCCGATTCTCAGCGCTTCCGAGCGGTCCGCCGGCAACGAGATCGAATCATCGATCTCGCAAGCCGGCGTGCATGCGGAAGCGGAGCGATGCTTTTCATGCGGCGAATGCATGGCTTGCGACAATTGCTGGACGCTGTGCCCCGATAACTCCGTCCTTAAGCTCGCGGGCGCTCCGCCCGGAAGAGACCGCTACGTCTTCGATTACGAACATTGCAAAGGCTGCGGCATCTGCGCCCACGAATGCCCGGCCGGTTTCATCATGATGATCGACGAGAACTGAGGAAGGCGGAAATCGCATGAACGAGATGTTCCAGTTTGCCGACGACCTTGGCCCGGAAAAAGTGATCGCGATCTACAATGCGAAGGTCGGGCTTCGCGCGATGCTGGTGATCGACAATACCGCCGCCGGTCCGGCGCTGGGCGGATGCCGGATGGCGCCGGACGTTACGCTGCGGGAATGCGCCCGGCTTGCCCGTGCGATGACGATGAAGAACGCGGCGGCCGGGCTGCCGCACGGCGGAGCGAAGTCGGTGATCGCCGCCGATCCCCGGATGCCCGCGGCCAGCAAGGAATCGATTCTGCGCGCGTTTGCGCACGCGATCCGCGACCTTCGCGACTACATCACCGGACCCGACATGGGCCTCGACGAGCGCACGATGGCGTGGGTTTACGACGAGACCGGCCGCGCCGCCGGGCTGCCCGCGGAGCTGGGCGGAATTCCGCTCGATGAGATCGGCGCGACCGGCTTCGGCCTTGCGATCGCCGCCGAAGTTGCGCAGGGTTTCTGCGATGTGAAAATCGCGGGCGCGCGCGTCGCGGTGCAGGGCTTCGGCGCGGTCGGCAGGCATGCTGCCCGCTTTCTCGCGGCGCGCGGCGCGGCGCTGGTCGCGGCCGCCGACTCGCGCGGAACAATCATCAATCCATCGGGCCTCGACCTCGAAGCGCTGATCGCGTTTCAGCGGCAGGGGCGATCGGTCGGCGAGTTCGCGGGCGGGCAGCGGATGGAACGCGACGCGATCGTCGGGGTCGATTGCGATATCTGGATTCCAGCGGCGCGCCCCGACGTCATCACGATGGCCAACGTGGATTCGATTCGCGCGCGGCTGATTCTGCAGGGCGCGAACATCCCGATCTCGCTCGACGCGGAACGCCGGCTGCATGAGCGCGGCGTGCTGTCGCTGCCCGATTTCATCGCGAACGCGGGCGGCGTCATCTGCGCGTCGGTTGAATATCACGGCGGCACCCACTCGCAGGCGATGCAGACAATCGAGGAAAAAATCCGCAGCAACGTCCGCGCGGTGCTGGATGCGATGCGCGAACGCAAGGTGACGCCGCGCGAAGCCGCCGTGGGGATGGCGCGCGAGCGCGTGATGCGTGCGATGGCTTGCCGGCGCTTTTGAGCGTCAGCCGCGAGCGCCCGACGTAAGCTTCGAAAGCATCTCCGCTGACGGCGCGAAGAAATGCGCGCCGGATACCGGCCGCGTGAACTCGAGCAGGCGGTCGTGAACGCCGTCGCCCGCCGCGCCCATCATCCGCCGCAGCATCTTTTGCGGAACCGCGAGATCGCGCGTGTACGCGATAAACATCAGGCCCGCTTCGTTGACCGTACCGTAGGGAAAGCTGTACCGGACGATCTGCAGCTCTTCGCCGTTTTCTTCTATCACCACGCGGCTGATATGCGCGGTGGGCGGCTTCTCCTCGTCGGACAATTCGATACTGTCGGGCTTGGTGCGGCCGATGATCTTCTCCTGGTCGCCGGGCTTGAGCGTCGCCCATTTCCTGAGGTCGTGGATGAAACGCTGATTGTAGACGTAGGTGCCGCCGGCGAATTCGCGGTCTTCGTCGCCGATCAGCGCCGCCGCCGATCGCTCGGCGCCCTTCGGATTTTCGGTGCCGTCGATAAACCCGGTGAGGTCGCGCGATTCGAAATAGTGCATGCTGCGGACGTCATCGACGACCTTCGCCGAGTCGCCGAGCACACCCGTCAGATCGAAAGCGAGCTGATAGCTCAAGTCGGCTCGGTTCGACATGATGTGAAGCATCACGTCGCCGCCGGTGGCGGGCGCGTTTCGGCTGCCGCTCTGGATCGGCTGGAACTGGCCCAGCGCGGCCGGCCGGCGCGACGGAGAGATCACGTCCCAGAATTCCGGGCCGAAGCCGACTACACAGGCGAGGGCGGCGCCGCGGTCGATCGCCGCCAGGCGTTCGGTGATCGCCGGCAGCTCGCCCAGCCGGCGAAGCACCGCGGACGCGTTGGCGCGCGGCTCAGGCACTTGAAGAATCAGGAAGCGCGCCTCGATTCCTCCGTCTTTGTCAATTTCGAACTGCGGTCGTGGCATAGGGACTTTCTCCGTCAAATGGCGCCGTTTTTCAAACAGACGGACTGCGAGAGTGTAAACGGGCGATGAAGTTCGAGCCAGCCGGGTTGCGGTTCGATGAAATTGCGACAGTTTGCTCGATGTAGAGGAAGATTGCCGATTGCCCGATCCGTGGCACGGTTGCAGACTATCGGCGAGGCCCAAGTGTTTCCGCTGCCAGGGCGAACTAACCAAAGGAATCATCCAACTGCCTTCACCTCGGGGTCACCTGAGGAGGGGCGTACAAGGCTCCCCCATCTTCCGGGAGAAAAAGGGAGTGACCTATGGCTGAATTGAGTCGCGGAATCGAACCGGTTACCCGCAAATTCCTGGAAACGCTGAATGCCCAGAAAGGACCCGCTCTTTACGAGATTCCGGTCGCCGAAGGACGGGCGGCTTTCACCCGGCTGCAGGAGGTTGCGGTAAACAAACTGCCCGCCGACATCGAAGACCGGACCATCCCCGGCGGCCCCAAAGGCGAGGTCGGCATCCGCATCCTGCGCCCGCAGGGAAGCAGGCAGCCGCTGCCGCCGATCGTATATACCCACGGCGCGGGATGGGTATTCGGCGACAAGAACATCTATGACCGCCTGATGCGCGATCTGGTGAACGGGACCGGCGCCGCGATTGTGTTCGTGGACTTCACGCGATCGCCCGAGGCGAGATATCCGGTCGCGATCGAGGAATCATACGCGGTCCTCAAGTACGTGGCCGAGAACGGCAAATCGCTGAATCTCGATCCCTCGCGAATCGCGGTGGCGGGCGACAGCGTGGGCGGGAACATGACCGCGGCGGTCACGATGCTCGCAAAGCAGCGCGGCGGCCCGAAGATCGGCTACCAGGTGCTTTTCTATCCGGTGACCAACGCGCGGTTCGACACCGAATCGTACAAGCAATTCCCGACCGAGCATTTCCTGACGCTGGGTGCGATGAAGTGGTTCTGGGACCAGTATCTTCCGGACGTGAGCGCGCGCAACCAGCCGACGGTATCGCCCCTGCAGGCGACGGTTGAGCAGCTTCAGGGCCTGCCGCCCGCGCTGGTGATCAACGGCGAGTTCGACGTTCTGCGCGACGAGGGCGAAGCATACGCGCACAAGCTGATCGAGGCGGGGGTGCGGGTGACCGCGGTCAGGTTCCACGGCACGATCCACGATTTCGTGCTGCTCAACGCGATTGCGGAAACCCCCGCGACGCGCGGCGCGATCGCGCTCGCGTGCGATCGTCTGCGCGCATTTTTCGCGGGCAAATGAAAAGGCGCGGCGCCGGCCGAGCCGTTTAAACCAGGCGGACGATTACATGAAGAGCGGCAAAATTCTGACCACCGAAACCGGGGCGCCGGTCGCTGACAATCAGCATTCGCAGACCGCCGGCTCCGGCGGTCCGCTTCTGCTGCAGGACCATCATCTGCTGGAAAAGCTTTCGCGCTTCGCGCATGAGCGCACTCCGGAGCGGGTGGTGCACGCGAAGGGCGCGGGCGCATACGGCTATTTCGAAGTGACCGCCGATCTGACGCGATGGACCAAAGCCGGGTTTCTGTCGGCGCGCGGCAAACGCACCGAAGTGTTTGCGCGGCTTTCGACCGTGAGCCGCGAAAAAGGATCCGCCGATACGGTGCGCGATCCGCGCGGCTTCGCGCTCAAGTTCTACACCGAGGAAGGCAACTACGACCTGGTCGGCAACAACACCCCGATCTTTTTCATCCGCGACCCGATGAAGTTTCCGGACTTCGTGCATTCGCAGAAGCGCGACCCGCGCACCAACGTGCCGGAGCCCGACAATGCGTGGGACTTCTTCTCGTGGTCGCCGGAAGCGACGCACATGTTCATCTGGGTGTTCGGCGATCGGGGTATCCCCGCGAGCCTGCGCCACATGGACGGCTTCAGCTCGCACGCCTACCAATGGATGAACGCGCGCGGCGAGGCGTTCTGGGTCAAGTATCATTTCAAGACCGACCAGGGCATCCGATGCCTTGACGACCAGGAGGCCGCGCGGCTGGCGGGTGAGGATCCCGACTATTGCCAGCGCGATCTCTTTGCCAGCATCGAGCGCGGCGAGCATCCCTCGTGGACGCTGAAGATGCAGATCATGCCGGCGGCCGACGCCGCGAAGTATCGAATCAATCCCTTCGATATCACCAAGGTGTGGCGATACCGCGACTATCCGCTGATCGAAGCGGGCAAGCTGGTATTGAACCGCAATCCTGAAAACTACTTCGCCGAGGTCGAGCAGGCGACCTTCAACCCGTCCCATTTTGTGCCGGGCATCGGCCCCTCGCCCGATCGGATTCTCCAGGCGCGGCTGTTCATCTACCGCGACGCGCAAAACCATCGCCTCGGCATCAACAGCGATCAGATTCCGGTGAATCGGCCCAGGGTCGCGGTGTCCAATTATTCGCGCGACGGCGCTCTGCGCGTCGATGGCAACGGCGGGCCGGCGGTTAACTACGAACCCAACAGCTTCGACGGGCCCCGGGAGAGCGGAGAACCGCTATGGGCGCCGAGCGAGGTGCACGGAATCGCGCGCAGCCAGCCGCCCGAACACCATCCGGAAGACGACGACTTTACCCAGGCCGGACTGCTGTATCGGCTGATGAGCGAGCAGGAACGAAGCCGCGTCATCAATCGGATCGCCGCTAGCCTCTCCGCGGTCAGCCGCGACGACATAGTCGAAAGGGCGATCTCGCATTTTCGCAAAGCCGACGACGCTCTCGGCGCGCGCCTGACGGAAACCGTAGTCAAGTCGCGAGCCGGACGGCCAAGCCAGCACTAATCGGCGCCGCGAAGCGAAGATCCCTATCGGCCTGCGGGCGAGGACCATGGGCCCGCGATCGCCCGTTACTCGGTCAGGCGGCGCAGGTCTTCAGGCTTGAGTTCACCCGCGGGTTGCCGCAGGAGTTCCGTCTCGGGAACTCCCGCGTGGAACTTCCGCGCGATCTCGTCGGGATCGAGCGGCGCGCCGATCGGATTGCGGCCCAGATAGTCGCGCATCCACTCGTGCCATCGCGACTTTTCAACCGCATCAATCGACAGCTCGACTCCGTTGTTGTCGGGATCGCGATAGTACAGCGACATCGTGATGCCGTGATGGACGCATACGCGGGGAGTGATGCCGCCCGCTTTGAGGCGTTCGTAAGTCGCGATCCATTCACCCATCGTTGCGTAGAAGAACGCCAGATGGTCGAGACCGGCGCCGCGCCTGGAATTCTCCGCGAGTCCCCGCCCTCCTATCAGAGCGATGCGATGATGCTCGTCATCGAACGTCATGAACACGATGAAATCGTTCCGATACAGGATTTCGGTGTTCAGTACGGTCTGATACCACTCGGTCATTTCCTTAAGCCGGGCGGTGCGCAGAACCGCGTGCGAGAACCTGGCCGGGCTGATCGCGCGCCGGTCACCATTTTTTTCTGATTCCGTGCCCATAGGCGTCCTCGAGTGCGATACGGTCGGGGTCTGAGCTTAGCGCCTCGCCTGCGCAGAGCCCAGCCTTCAAACGCATCATTCTGAACATACGGGGCCGGGAAAAGCCGACTTTGCCCGACGTAATCGAGACAACGCCCGATATAAACGAGGCAACGATTGATGGCATCCGGTATTCTTTGCTTTAGATGAAAACGAGCTGGGTTGTAACCAGCCTTGTCCTCGAGCGTAACTAGCAGGCAGCAGGCCGCCTGCTCGATGCGCGGGCGGCCGCGCGATGTTAATCGTTGTTCACACGCAGCGGATGAAGGCATCAGGCCAATGAACCTCCGGCGCATCATCCCGATCATTCCTCCAGCTTTGCTCGCCGCGACGGTGTTCAGCACCGCGTGCGGGCGGTCGATTTACCCGCCGGCCCCGACTTCCAGTTCTTCCGGAACCACGACGGCCACGGCGACCTCGACCTCGTCCGCTAGCGCAACCGCAACGCCGACGGCAACTGCGAGCGCGTCCGTGCAGGCGCTCGCGTTTGTCACGAACAATGGCGATGCGACGGTGTCGGCGTTTGCGCGCGACACCAACACGGGCAATCTGACCCTGGCGGGCACGGCCGATGCGGGCGCGGGAAATGGACCTGAAGGAATCGCGGTGGCGCCCGACAATCGCGCGGTTTACGTCGCCAACAACGCGGACGGGAAGATCTATCAATACAACGTTTCCGCTTCCGGAGCTTTGACCCCGATGGATCCGCCCGCGGTGAGCAACGCCCCGGACGGCGGCACGGATGCGCTGGCGGTCGCTCGCGCGGGCAATATTTTGTTTGCCACGAACAGCCGTAGAGGCACGCTGACGACATATCGAATTGACGCGAACAGCGACGCGCTCGAGCCCGCGGCGTCGTTCGCGTTCCCCGGCGACTCCCAACCTTCGGCACTCGCGGCCGATTGGTCAGGCGACCATGTTTATGCGGGCGACGCCGCCGGCGGAGTTGTCTATGGTTTTTCCGTGGATTCGTCGGGCGCGCTTCGCAACAGCGGTGAGGCGGCCGCCATCGTGCGCCCTGACACATTGATCCTGAGCGGCGAAGATAACTCGCTGTATGCGGTGGACGCGGCGGATGGGACCGTCGCGCAATTTTCCGTCAAGGACGGAAAGCTCGCTTTCGTTCGCGAGCTTTCATCCGCGAATTCCGCCGGAGCGCCCGGCGCCGCGCGGATGATGCGCTCGGGAATCGGAGAGTTGCTTGTCCCGCCGTCATCGGACGGCAGCGCAGCCGCGGTGCTGTCCACGGCGGCCGGCGCCGCTGCGAACGCACCATCGGCACCAACAGTTGCCGTCGCCGACCCCGAGCACCGCTTCCTGTATGCGATCGATCGCGGCGGCGCTGCCGTCGAAGTGTTCGCGATCGGAAGCGCGTGCTCCGTACCGCATGGCGCGTGCCTGAAGCAGAGAGTGCCTTCGGGAAATCCGGCCAACGCGCATAGCGAACCGTCCGCAATCGCCCTGACGCATTGAGCCGGCAGGATTCGCCAGGAATCAGCCGAGCTTGACCGCCTCGCGCATCCGATTGATCAACGCTTGCGTCGATGCCGTGTCGTTGAGGCGGGGGAATGGCTCGTTCGGCACCGGCACTCCAAGGAAGCGGCACAGCGGCCCCCATCCTTCGCGCACATCGAATACCAGCAGCCGAGCGGGATCGATCATGTCGCGAACTTCCTGGATGTGCCGCTTGAAGACCTCGATTGCGTGTGCCTTGTCTTCGAACCGATTGTCAAAGGTCTCGGCAAGGATCGCCTTGCGCACCATCGCGTTTTGCATCCTCACAAGCTCCGGCGCGCTTTCGGGCGCGGCATGCTTCATGGGAGGATAGATGGTATCGCTCATGCTCTTGTACCAGGCTTCCGGATCGCGCACGGACAGCAGCACCTTCGCATCGGGGAAGTGATCGGCGATCTCCCGCCACCAGCGCGCGGCCGGCCAGTCGACCGTGGAGCGAAAGTCGCGAAACAGGACGTCCCAGTCGATTTGATTCTCGAATGCGAGCCGGTGCCACATCGCGACATGCTCCGGCCGCGGGAACACCTCCATCATGTGATAGCAGGGACCGAACCCGATCTTCTCGAGCGCATTCTTGAGCGAGAGCGTTCCAGTTCGGCCGAAACCGGCACCGACGACTTGCAATCCCATCGAAGAAACTCCGTTCCTGTTCAGGTGTGCGTCCTTTACAACAGTCGGGCGCCGCTGTCGATGGACGCAATACGTCCACACAAACGATTGAGAAACGGATGACCGATTGATAAGGTTTTGCGCGCATTTTCACGTATGTAGCGCCGGCGTTTTCGCGCGAGAATTCCACGTCCGGCATCGGAGGAGATCTGGATGGCGCTTCAGATTCGTCCGTTCAAGGACACCGACGCTCCCGACCTTGTAGAGATCCTTTCGCGCAACGGCCAATACGACCATCCCGAGGTCGAAGCTCCGGAGAGCATGAAGAGAGCGGCCGCGTGTCCCGCCGTGGTCTTTCTCGTCGCTGAAGACGACTCTCGTCCAATCGGATTTGTGCGCGGAATCTATGACGGCGCCCGCGCTCTGATTCATCTGCTTTCCGTCCATCCGGATCATCAACGCCGAGGAATCGGACGCGAGCTGGTCCGCCGGATTGGCCGCGAGTTCCGCCGCCGCGGCGCTCCCGGCACCGCGGTCACGGTCACCGAGCGAAGCGCCGAGTTTTGGCGCAAGGAAGGCTTCACGCGCCTGCCGGTCTTCCTGATGCTGGCCAGCTTCGATTGATCGAGATTCCGGCGCCGCCTTTGCGGCGCGAACGGAAGGACGGCGTGCTACGCGCTTTTGACGTAGCCCATCCCTTCGACGATCAGGCCGTCTTTTACTCGCATCAGGTTGACGCCGCGCACCGACTCGTTCGCGTTTTCGCCCCACCACAGGCGCCATCGGATGATTGCGCGCTCGCCCGCGACTTCGACGTCTTCCAGATCGAAGTGCGTATTGGCGGCGGTCGCGATGGATTGCCAGAGCGCGAGGCATTGCTCGCGTCCGACGTGGCGCGAACCGTCGGGCGCCGGCTGCGTGTTCTCGAGGACGCAATTCTCCGCGATCAGATCGGTCAGCAGCGACGGGTCGTGGCGCTGAAACGCGTCGTTGAATCGATCGATGACTTCGGCGGTGCTGCGATTGTTCATTGCGATTCTCCTATTTCCTGCGATTCGCTTCGGTCTGACCGAACGTTTCTCTGACCTTTGTTTCGTATTCGGCAAGGACCGCTTCGGTCTCGGCATCCGCCGGATAGAAGACCTCGACGTGAAGTTCCTGCAGGGTCACATCGTGCGGCGTGGCGACCGTGGTCACGGTGCTGAACATCCGCGCGACCCTGCCGCCCAGGTCCAGTTCCATCGGCAGGATCAAGTCGCGCGGGCTCTCCAGGTCGGGCTCGCTCCATCGTGATGGGACTCCGGGATAACGAAGAATTTCCGAGATGAGGTTTCTGAGCGCGTCGTCACGCGCCCACGCCAGCCTGCGATACGCTTCGTTCAGCAGCCATTTGGCGCTGTCCTCCCAGTTGATGATCACCTTGCGCGTCCCGTTGGGATCGAACAGCAGATGGAGCAGGTTGAGCCGCGGCGGCGCCAGCACCCGCATCGGGGCCAACCCGTCGGGGGTCTTTCCGAGCATCATGGTGACGAACCGCACGAATGCATCGTTGGCCATGACGACATTCCAGTGATGATCGTGCGCGATCGCGCTGCGCGGTTCGTTGGATTTGAGAATGACCTCGACCACGGCGCGCACCTGCGCCATCCGCGCGTCGTCAAGTCCGGTCTCGCCGTAGATCGGCGCGTAGCCCGCGGCGAGCAGCAACAGGTTTCGCTCGCGCATCGGGATGTCGAGCGCATTTGACAACGTGAGGATCATCTCTTTGCTTGGCTCCGCCTTGCCGGTTTCGAGATAGCTGACGTGGCGAGTGGATACTTCAGCCTCGAGCGCCAGTTGAAGCTGGCTCATGCGGCGCGCCTCGCGCCATCGGCGCAGCAGCGATCCGAAGCCGGCCGGCTCGACGGTCATGCCATCGTGATGAACATCCATGGCCCGACCGTAGCAACGGGCGACAGTTCGGGCGATAACCTCGGAGGTTATGGTTTTTCGCCGCCGGCCGGCGGCCGGGCCGTCGCGCGCCACAACGCGGGAAAATGCGCGCTCCAGGGGCGCGCCTCTTCGAGCTGGGCGGCGATGCTGAACAAGAGTCCTTCCTCGCCGTACTTCGCACCGAAGGACACGCCGATCGGCACTCCGCGCTCGTCGCGATGGAGCGGCAGCGAGACCGCGGGCAGGCCGCTGATGTTATACAGCGGATTGTAGTGGGTGAAGTTCACAATTCGCTCATCGCCCAGGCTCGCCGCCGGATGGGTAAGGTCCACTTCGCCGACTCGAAGCGGCGGCGAACCGAGAGTCGGAGTGAGCCAGAGATCGTATGGCTCGAAAAATTCCGCGAACGATCGCGAAGCGCGCTGCAGCAGCGTAATCGCGATGAGGTATTGGGCGGCGGTCACGAACTTCCCGGTCTGGTACAGATTCCAGGTCATCGCCTCCAGCGTGTCCGGCGAGGGCTCGCGGCCGGTCGTGAGGCGAATCGCCTCGATCGACGCGGAGAGTCCGGACGCGTAAACGGTCATGAATGAAAAAATCAGCGTCGGATCGTTGATGGGCGACGCTTCTTCGACACGATGGCCCAGCTCTTCGCACAGTTTCGCCGCTTCGGTGACCGCCTGGGCACAGACCGGATGCACGGGTGCGCCGGCGGGGGTGCGGGTTGAAAAGGCGATCTTCAGTCCGCGCGGCCGCCGCGACACTTCCTCCAGGAACGTGCGATGCGGCGGCGGAGCAAAGTACGGATCGCCCGGCATCGGCCCATGAGTCGCATCGAGCGTGGCGGCGCTGTCGCGCACGGTGCGCGTGACGACGTGCTCGGCGAGCAATCCGCCAAACGCTTCACCCATCCGCGGCGCCAGAGAGTTGCGTCCGCGCGTAGGCTTGAGGCCGACCAGCCCGCAGCATGCGGCGGGGATGCGAATGGATCCGCCGGCATCGTTGGCGTGCGCAACCGGGACGATTCCCGCGGCGACCGCGGCGGCTGCGCCCCCGCTCGATCCTCCGGTGATCAGATCCAGGTTCCACGGATTGCGCGCGGGTCCGTACAATACCGGCTGCGTTATCGGCGGCAATCCAAACTCCGGAACATTGGTCTTGCCGAAGGGCACGAACCCCGCGCGCTTGAAGCGCGCCACCAATTCCGCGTCGGCGGTCGCCGGGACCGCCGGTGCGTAGCGGCTTCCAAAGCGGGTGGAAACACCGGCGAGATCGCCGAGAATGTCCTTGAGCAAAAAGGGAACGCCCTCGAACGGCGCGTTGCCGCTTCCGCGAGCGCGCGCCATCTCGCGCGCGAGATCGTGAAACTCGTACACGATCGCGTTGATTTTCGGATTTACGGCCGCCGCGCGCGCGATCGCGGCTTCGAGGAGCTCGGATGGCGCCACCTCGCCCTTGTTCACCATCGCGCCCAGCGCAAGGCCGTCGCGGGCCGCGTATTCCTCGAACGACAGCATGGGTCATCCTGCGGCGAAGATGCGCTGCAGCTCCTCGCTCATCACGCCCAAAAAGAGCGGCTCGGCGCTGTGGATGAAGAAATGGCCGCCGGGAATCAGGCGGATCGCGAAATCGCCGGCGGTGTGCGCGCGCCATGCTTCCAGATGCTCGCGCGGCACCGAGGAATCATGCGCGCCGCCGAACGCGACTATTCCGGATTGCAGCGGCGGTTCCTCGCGCCAAAGATATTTCTCGACGATTGCGAAGTCGGTGCGCAGAATCGGCAGCATCAACTGCATCAGCTCCCGATTCGCAAGCACCTCGGGCGGCGTACCCTCGAGCTTTCGCAGAGCCTCGATAAACTGGTCGTCCGGAAGATGAGCGGTCTGCGGTCCTCGGGTGCTGAGTTCCGGCGCGCCGAATCCGGAAATGATCAGATAGATCGGAACCTTGCGGCCTGTCCTGCGCAGCTCGCGCGCAAGCTCGAATGCGACCAGGGCGCCCATGCTGTGGCCGTATAGAGCGAACGGCAGATCGGTCATCGCGCTCATCTCGATCGCCAGCCGCTTCACCAGGTTTTCACAATCCGCGATCGAAGGCTCGCGCATCCGCGCGCCGTGCCCCGGAAGTTCGATCGCGCAGAACTCGACGTGACGCGGCAGAGACAACGGCCAGGTGCGGAAGATGTTCACCGTGCCGCCCGCGTAGGGGATGCAAAACAGGCGCGCCGACGCCCTCGGGTTGGGTCGCGGCCGATGAATGGTGCGGCTTGGCTCCATCGTGTATTCCCGAAGGCGCTCAGACCGCAGGCGACGAGGCCGCGGGCTTTGCGCCGGCTTCAGCAAATGCCGCCAGGTTCGCAACGGTGGGGATTTCGAGGAATCGGGCCAGATCAATTTCCACGCCAAGCTCCTGCCGCACGCGGCTCAAGACTCGCACGGCCAGGAGCGAATCTCCGCCGAGCTCAAAGAAGTTATCGTTGATTCCGACCTCGGCGGCTCCGAGCACCTCGGACCACGTTGCGGCGATTGTCCGTTGTGCCGGAGTTACCGGAGCGATGAAGGTCTGCGAGGCGGCGCGGGACGAAACGTCGGGCAGCGGAAGAGCTTTGCGGTCAACCTTGCCGTTGGCGCTCAAGGGAAAGTCGTCGAGGATCACAAAGGCCGACGGCACCATGTAGTCGGGCAGATGGTCGCGCGAGAAGCTCCGCAGCAGATCCGAATCGAGCGGGACCCTGGTGTCGCCGCGGGGATGAACCGGGCCGGTGGCGGCGAGAAGCACGTGAGTGCCGGCGTCCGCGGCGGAGGGAAATGCGGCAAACCGCACGAAGCCCGCCTTGCGAAACGCCGCTTCCCATTGATCGACGGAAAAGAACGGCGCGTCGGCGCCGGCGCGATCGTCGGCGACGCGGCCGATACCCTCGATCAGGCCGACGGTGATGTCGAAAAAGCGGCGCCATCGGGTCGCTTCCTCGAGCATCACGATTGCGCCCGCCGCGAGCATCGCTTTGGCATTCGCGAGCGCGACTCCCACGTCTTTCGCATCGTGCATCACGTTGCCGCCGAAGATCGCATCGAAGCTCTGTTCGGCAAATCCCTGCGGGGCCGGAGGATTTTCGATATTGAGGATGCCGTAGCTGATGAAGTCGTTCGCGGCGAATTGCTTGCGCGCATGGTTGAGAAAGAATTGCGATACGTCGGTGAACACGTAGTGAGTCTTGCCGGCCGGCAGCACCGGCAGCAGAAAAACCGTGGTTCCCCCTGTGCCGGCTCCGATCTCGAGAATTCGCAACGTGCGCGGACATCGTAGCCGCCCGAGAATCGCGGCCGACACTGCGTGGACGTAGCGGTTCTGCTGATAGACCTGCGTGGCCAGCGACGATGACCCGCCGGGAAAGAGAAGTTCCAGCGGACTTCTCAGCCCCGTGAGAACATCGGCAATCTGCTCGCACCATCCGCGCAACTGGTCCCACGTGGCGCTGTCGAAGAGCCCTGACTTGTGAAGCCGCTGCCATCCCGCCGCGACGTCGTTCTCATCGGGCAAACGGATCGAAACAAAGGACGTTCCGTCTTCTGTTCTCAGAAAACCGTCGGCCGCCAGATGATTGAGCCATCGGCGGATCAACCACGAGTATCCGCTCTGAATGTTTCCTTTGCGCAGCACCTCGTCGGCGGAATAACGCTCGCCAACGGCACGGAACATCCCCAGCCTGCCAAGCGCCGTCATCGCGTAGTAGGGCGTCAGCCGGTCGAGATCCGACTGCGCTGCTTCCTGTCTGGCGCGCTGCTCGAGCGCGGCGGGGTCGCTCTCGATGCCGCGGCCCGCGCTCACCAGCGCATCCCACAAATCCGCCTGATCGCCCGCCGCGAGCTCATCGACATGGACATGTTCGGGAGCAACGTAGGCCACCAGCCGCCGATTGCTGGAAGAATCGCCAATCGCCTGAACCGCGGCCATCCTGATGCCGGGATGACGTTCGAGGACGGCTTCGATCTCTTCGAGCTCGATGCGATGGCCGCGAATCTTCACCTGGGTATCGTTTCGTCCCAGAAACTCGATGTTCCCATCGGGCAGGTAGCGTCCCAGGTCTCCGGTGCGATAGAGGCGATCGCCGGTCGAAGGATGAATGATAAAGGCGGCGGCGGTCTTTTCTTCATCGCGCCAGTAGCCTCGCGCCAGTCCCTCGCCGCCAATATAGAGATCGCCGGGAACCCAGGTGGGGCGCGGCTCGAGCGCGCCATCCAGAACCATCACGCGCTGGCTCGCGAGCGGCTTTCCGTAGGGGATGCTCTTCCATTGCGGGTCTACGCGGTCGATCGAATAAGCGATCGACCAGATCGAAGCCTCCGTCGCACCGCCCAGGCTGACGACCCGGGCGCCGGCAGCGAGATCGCGGATGCGATCCGGAAGCGACAGCGGAATCCAGTCGCCGCTCAGCATCACCAGCCGCAGGCCTGGGGGCAGCATCCCGGGGCGGTCCGCGATGTATTCCACCAGCATCTCCATCAGGGCGGGGGCCGAGTTCCAAATCGACACCCCGCTTTGGGCCATCAGTGGAACCCATTTCGATGGATCCCGGGCCGCGTTTCCGCGCGGCAATACGATCGCCGCGCCGGCAGCGAGGGTTCCGAAAATGTCGTACACGGAAAGATCGAAGCTCAGCGACGAGAGCGCGAAGATACGGTCATCGGGCAACACCGCGAATCTTCGATTGATGTCAACGATTGTATTGAGCGCGCTGCGATGCTCGATCGCGACGCCTTTGGGCGTGCCGGTCGAACCGGACGTGTAGATCACGTAGGCGAGATCGCTAGGCGTCTGCACCGCAGTTCGTGAAATGGATGAATCGGCGGGCGGCTCACGGTCCACCTCCAGGTGCGCGACGCCTTGCGGCCATTGCACGCGGTTCTGCAGCGATGACTGCGTGAGAGCGAGCCGCACCTCGCCGTTGCCCAGCAGATAATTGATGCGCTGCGGAGGGAATGCGGGATCGATCGGAAGATAGGCGGCGCCCGAATACATGACGGCCAGCGCCGCCACCACCTGTTCCCATCCCTTCTCCATCACGATCGCGACGAGCTGATTGGGCTGCGCGCCGTTGTCGATGAGCCAGCGCGCAATCCGCGCAGCGCGCAGATCGAGATCGCGATAGGTGAGCGTAAGGCTTTCGTCGATCACGGCCGCTTCCGCGCCGCGCCGCTCCAGTTGATCCCAAAACCAGGTGTGGAGCATCCCCGACGGGACCGGCGGCTCGGTTGCGCCAGCCGCGGCGGCGGGAGCACGCGATGGTACCCGGATCAGCCGCTTGCGCTCGCTCATTTCCAGCTCTCCTCGTCATCGCTCAGGCGCACCAGCAAATCGCAGTACGCGGCGAACATGTCGTCCATCATCCCGGCGGGGAACAACTCGTCGATCACGTCCCAGTTAAAGACCAGCGCGCCGTCGCGCTCCATGACCTGATGGTCGAGGTAAACCTGCGGAGTCTGGGTGATTGCGTTGACCACGCGGGCGCCGTCAAGGCCGCTGCCCACATCGCGAGTCCCGACGCCAAGCACGCTCGTGAACACCACCGGCATCATCGCGGCCTGATAACCGCCGCGCAGCCGCGCCAATTGGCGCATCACCTCGACGCCGCTTACGTAGCGATGATCGATATTGTCCCACAGGTCGCGCTGGATGCGCCGGGCGCGGCCGGCGAAGCTCGAATCGGAGGAGTTGTCGATCGCAATCAGCACCAGCGAAGTGAAGTCGCCCACCAGATCATTCACCTGCGGATGAATCGGCAAGCGGTTGAAGAGCGTGAGGTTGACCGTGAATTTGTCCGACTTGCTCCACGCCGCGATTGTTTCCGCATAGGCGGCCAGCAGCGCTCCCGATGGGGTGATTCCGGCGCTTTGCGCGCGCTCCTGGAGCCGCCGCCACCGGGCGGCTTCGAGCGTGGCCGTCCGCCGCGCGAAGTGCACCGCTTTCAGCTCGGCGGGTTCGATCGCGAGCGGCAGCTCGGGCGCGGCAGGAAGCGACACGATACGCTCGCGCCAGAATTCATGCGATCGTTGGTAGATGTCCGTCTCGCGCAGCGCCCGCTCCGCCATCACGTAGTCGCGGAAGGAAAGCTCGAGCGGCGCAAGCTCGCGATCCGGCGTGGCGTAAAGCATCGCGAATTCCCGCAGGATGATCTGAAAGCTCCACGCATCGATCATCAGAACATCGCAACTGAAGTGGATTCGCGTGCGCCCGCCGTCGAGCAGCGAGGCGCGGATCTCGAACAGCGGCCAGCGATCGATCGCGTGCATCTCGTGCGACATCCGGTCACGGACGCGAGCCAGCGCCTGTTCGCATTCCACGGCAGATCGCCCTCGCAAGTCGTCGCGATCGATTCGATACTCGGGATGCGACTTAAGAATCTGCTGGCGCCCGTCCGGAAGCACGATCGCGCGAAGCATCTCGTGCCGCGACACGATCTGGTTCCAGGTTCGCTCGAAGCGATCGATGTCGATCTCGCCGCCCTCGAACTCGACGTACATGTGAGTCGAGATGTTGCCAAGTTCGAACGCTCCGCTGCGCCCGATCCAGTAAGCCTGTTGCACATCGGTGAGCGGAAATGGGTCGTAGCGATGTTCCGGCTGTGCGGCGACCTGGGGAAGCGCCTTTTCGGGCGCCACCTCGGGCGCGGCAAGGAGGACAGGGGCAAGCGAGGCGATGGAGGGAAACTCGAACAGGGCGCGCAGCGGAAGCTCGCGCTTAAGCCGGCCCCGGATGCGCGCCACCACCCGCGTCGCCAACAGCGAGTGCCCGCCCAGGTCGAAGAAGTTGTCGTCCATCCCCACCCGCTCGACCCCCAGCGCCTCGCTCCAGATCTCCGCCAACCCCCGCTCCA